>Ga0315282_10005946_pt1 | contig 20593 bp, 18 predicted proteins | sample YL17G07_20_MG_FD_203693 | JGI IMG/M metagenome (GOLD analysis project Ga0315282, IMG submission 203693) | Sediment microbial communities from Yellowstone Lake, YNP, Wyoming, USA - YL17G07_20 | ecosystem: Environmental > Aquatic > Freshwater > Lake > Sediment | place: USA: Wyoming | collected... | reverse complement strand
AGTTGGATGGAGTGCTGCGCGAGTACGTCGCGGGCGAAAACGAAAATATGATGCCGACATTCGCCATCGCATCGCCGCTGCCGCCTGCAGCACGCCTCCCCAGTCGGTTGGGACCCATTGGAGCCTTCGCACCCTGGCCCGGCATCTCGGCGTGGGTGTGGCGGTGGTCCAGCCCGCTTGCCCATGAAACCGCATCGTATCGAAAGACTTAGCCACGAATACAGGCGCCACGGGACGGCGTCCCTGCTGGCCTCCTTGGAGGTCCATAGCGGACAGGTGCGCGCGGAATCGATCCAGCGCAACAACAGCACGACGTTCATTCGTTTCCTCCGGGGGCTCCTCCAGGCCTATCCCGATAAGGAACTTTACCTCATCGCCGACAATGGCTCTTCCCACCGGAGCAAGAAAAACCTGGCTTGGGTCGCCAAACACAAACGGCTTCACCTCACCTTCACTCCCACCCATGCCAGTTGGCTCAGCCAAATCGAGATTTGGTTCGGCATCCTGACGCGCAAGGTCGTCCATCGCGGAATCTTCAAATCTCGCGACGAACTCGTGCAGCGACTGATGAATTTCATCCAAGCCTATAACCAGGAGGCTCGGCCCTTTGAATGGACTTATACAGGCAATCCGCTCGCAGTCTGATAAGTCAACACATTTTCCAAACGCAACACTGGTATTACTAGGGATTTGGGACTTGGGGTCAGGGGTTCGGGACTTGGGATTCGGAAAAAATCCTGAGTCCTTCCACGAAGGCGCTGCTCGCTGTCATGAATGCGGCACCAAACCCATGAATTCTTCTTCCCTCGCCCCCTTGGGGGAGAGGGGGGACCGCAAGGCGGTGGGTGAGGGGGGTCAGCACCAACAAGCGGGCTTTCGGTCTCGCGTAAGCGAGCATAGCTCCATTTTCGACTTCATCGAAATAACATCGAAAGCCTACTTCGCCACTGGCTTCAGGTGAGCGGCCCATCCGCCGCCGGGCGCTAGGTCTATCTTCAATGAGCGGCCTGATTGCAGGGTCATTGGAGAGTGCGCGATGTCAGTGGGAGTGCGGGCCGCATCCGGACCGTCGTGGTAGACATCGGCTTCCCAATTGCCACTTCCCAGGGCTTTGAGAGAAATGCTCAGGTGGCGCGGCGTCCAATTGGTCATGGCGCCGATATACCAATCTTTGCCGAGCCGGCGCGCGATGACCACGTACTCGGCGACTTCGCCCGCCAGCACGCGAGTTTCGTCCCAACTGGTCGGGACTTGGCGAATGAAATCCGTGCCCACTGCGCCGCGATACGCCTCCGGGCTATCGGAAACCATCATCAGCGGGCTCTCGTACACCACGTACATGGCAAGCTGGTGGCAGCGCGTGCCCATCACCATGGGATAATCGTGATTCACAGTGAACTGCTCGGCGGTGACGTTACGAAAGCCGCCGGGTGTGTAGTCCATCGGACCTGCCAGCATGCGTGTAAACGGCAGCGTCACATTGTGCAGGGGGGTCTCCCGATGGCTCGACTTGTTGTATTCCCCGCCCATCACGCCCTCGCGTGTGATCAAGTTCGGATAGGTGCGGCGCAAGCCCGTGGGTTTGTAAGCGCCGTGGAAGTCAACCAGCAGATGGTGTCGCGCGCACTTTCGCACGACTTCTTCGTAAAAGTTCACCATCGTCTGGTTGTCGCTATCCATGAAATCGCACTTGATCCCCTTGGCCCCCCACCTATCATAAAGCGCCAGCGCTTCATCCATTTGCTTGCGCAGGCTCTGCCAATGCATCCAGAGGATCAACCCCACGCCATGCTGGCGGCCGTAACTGAGGATCTCCGGCATGTCAAGCTCGGGGATGGCCTTGGTGATGTCCAGCGATTCCGGATCCCTGACCGCTTGCTTCTCGGGCCCATACCAGGGAGGCTCAAACTCCATGTAGCGGGCATGAATTTCCTCCGCAAAGTCGATGTAATACTTCTGATTCTCGGTCGTCATGCGGCTTGGCACGGGTGGCTTGGCTTTGAAAGCGACCCACCATGGGAAAACCGTCTTCCCAGGAACGATCCAACTCGTATCGCTCAGCGCGCAAGGGTCGCTGAGGTTCAAGATGATATTCGATTCGATCAGGTCGCCCGGCTTGCCGCCCAGCATCAACACGCGCCAGGGAGTGTAGTGGGGGGCGCGGGCCCGCACGGCCACGCCGCCGCCATCCGGCAAGGGTGAAAGGCGCGTGACCAGCGTGTGCGGATGCCCCGCGACGCCCTCCACGTACATGCCGGCGTAATCGCGGAGGTTCGCTTCCGTCAGGGCAACCGTGGTGGTTCCGCTCAGCGAGATGGTAAGGGGTAGGCCGACAATCGCTCCGGGTTGAATGCGGTCGAGAGAGATTCGGTCGAACTCTCTTTCCTGCGACGTCGTGAAACTTCCATACTGCGCTGCCCAGCACGTGTAGTCGGCCGGGAACCGGAACTCGGAGCGCTCGGAAAGAATTTCGAACTGGTTGAGCAGATCCTGATGCGGGATGAAGTATCGAAAGGCGGCTCCGTCGTTATAGGCACGGAAGTGCAGCTCGATTTTTCGATGGGGAGCGGCGGTCTCTCGGAGCGCCACAATCATCTGTTTGTAATGGTCGCGTGCCTGGCTCGACTTGCCGGCGACGATGGGATAGGTTTCATCGTGTGCCTCGCGGCGCACACCGGTAATTTCTTGCCCGGCTCCCCACGTGCCGCCTTGTCGGAATTCGAGGGACAAGGGGGAATCCTCCACCACGGACTTGCCTCGAAACCTCACGTTGTAAGTCGGGGCTTGATCAGCGGTCAGGCGAAAAATGATCTGCACGGCTCCATCTGGCGACGCCAGCCGCAATGGCCCGAACGGAATCCCTACCAAAGGGCGGGTTCCCATGATAAGGATGATTAGAAGAGAACCCGCTAGATAAGCAGCTTTGCGCATGATCTCTCCAGTAGGATAAGCAGAGTTGGCCAAGACCTTCCGATGGGGTCCCAGCGGGTTGCCATCATACTCCTGATTTTCGGGGTGAGCCTCGCGAATTGTGGCGCCGGTAGGACCGGGTCAAAGCTCGCCAGGACGCTGCCGTATTCTCCCTTCAGTTGCACTTGTTTTCCTGAGTGGTACAATTTCCTCAAGGACCCTGTCCCCGCCGATGGTGTATTCCTGTGTGCATTTGCAAGGGAGGTGTGCGGGCAGGATCACGGTCCTTCCCGGCACAACAATACGATGGACAACCAAGAAGGTAGGAGAGAATCAATCCGGAGGGGTGTGTTGGGACTCCTTGTGGGATTGTCGGTGATGGTGGCGGGCATTTGGGCGGGCCGCCAACTTCACATTGTGTGGAACATTTGGCCGAGCACGGATGGCGTGGTGGTGCGCGGCGCCGTGCAAGAAATCTTGGAGGTCCCCTCCGCCAAGGGTGGAATGCCGATTCACCGTTACACGCCGAAAATTGAATTCCGCTACAAGGTGAGCGGTAGGGATTACACCACCGAGGCTCCCTCGGTTTACACCGCCGACACTTACGAGAAGGCCGCTGCGAACCTGGCTCGGATGTACGCGCCGGGGACGCATCACCCCATTCGCTACAATCCCCAGGACCCGCGCGACATTCGTTTTGGCATCATTGAGTTTGGCCCGCTGGCGTTTTCATTCCTGCTTCTGATCAGCGGTGTTGTGCTTTCGGCGGTGGGATTAAAGTCGCTGGCGACGGGGTACTCGCAACGCGTCGGGCCTGCCCTAGCGAAGGAGCAAGGGATCCCGGCCACGGTGCTGCCTTTCGCAGACCGCGCACGGCAGGAGCCTTCGGCAGCAACGTTTCTTTGCCCCGCTTGCGGTAGGCCGGTCAAGGTGACTGAGGACACCTGCCCCAACTGCCTGAAGTCCCTGCGCGCGGCGTAAGGACGGGGCTAATTCCTTGCGGGGGCAGGAGCTTGGTTGATGACGTCAATCAGGTCATCGCCGCCACCCGCGCCGCGGATCTCCTTCACGTCGTCCGGCGTTGGGACAAACTTGATGCCGCGTTCCTTCACCAATTCGGCCACTCGCGCGCTCGGCACATCACCTTGTAACAAGCTGAGGATTTCAGCCTTAGCCAGTCCCTTGGGATTGTTGGGCTCGGCGGGCGGTGCTTTGGGCGATGAGGAGGTGAGGTGAGCAACGAAGACCACTTTGGCTTGGCCGTGGGCGCTATTGACGGCACTCACTTCAAATCTGTTTTCGCCTGGCTGAAGAGTGATGGGGTCGGACCTGAATTGGGCGGCCTGTGCGCTGGTGGGGCGCATGGTCACTGACATTCCGTTGACGGTGACGACGGGAATGCCCGAGGCGTCCATCACCACGCCGCGGATGATGAGGGGAGAACTGGCGACCTCTACGGTTTGCCCCTCGCCGGCTGCGGAGGGCTCAATCAAAACAATCGTGGGCAGGGAGGCGGGTGCGGGTTGCGTCACGGTTACGAAGACGCTGGCGGTCTTGGTCCCCGCCGGGCCGGTAGCGGTCAGGGTGTAATTCGTGGAGTCCTGTGGTGCCAGCGAGATTCCTCCCGCCGCTGCCACTCGGCCGACGCCCGGTTCAAGATCGAGGCTCGTGGCGTTGCTGGAATTCCAGACCAGCGCCACGGAGCGGCCTTTTTCCACCGAGGAGGGTTCGGCGTGCAAGTTGACCTCCAGGGGTGGCGGTTTCACCTCTGCCAGGACGCTGTCGAAATTTTGCATGGCGCGTTGGATGCCCTTCGTCCCTGCCAAGTTCAGTTGCGCAGCCTCTTCGAATTGGCGCGGCTTTCCCACCGTTTCCCACTGGCCTTGCGGTAAGTAGATGAGCAGTGGCGCTCTTTTGGCAAAGGCGATTTGCAGGATGCTTCCTTTGGTGAACCCGATGGCTTTGATTTCGTTCAAGCTGGCGTCGAACCCCTCGCTACCGACCGCGCTCGCCGGGGCAACCAAATACTGAACTTCTCCAGGCGCAAACTTCCGAACGGGGGACACTCGGCCTTTCCTTCCCGACTCGACCACTGTGTAGCCAACGCTGCTCCGGGTCACATCGAGCCACCCACAAGATATGGAGGATTCCCATACCGAGACCGGATAACGCAAAGTTGGGTTGGAATCGGCACTTAACAATTGGGGCTTTGGCGCCTCACCGGCTTCCGGAGTAACGGCCGGAGCCGAAGAGCGCTTTCTGGCCTTCGCCACCCCCAAGACCTGGATGGACTCGGCTTTCAGAAAAGGAAAGAGAAGAAAGATGACCAACAGCAAGCACGTATGGCGGAAGCGTAAGCTGGGAGGCATAGGACACCCACTCCATGCGAGGAACGCGGGCGGATTATAGCTTGGTCGGCTTGGCGATTGCAAACACAGTAAGTGACATCGCGAGTAGTGTCCTAATGGTGGAGAAGAGGGGTTGAGGGGAGCGTTGATTTGATTTTCTTGCATTCGCCCCATGGCGGAGAGGGAAGAAGAATTCTTAGTTACCGCCGGTGGAGCAAATTTCCGGGCAGGGTGGGCGGGCGCAGCAGGGACGATTCCCAGCCTTCCGGAATCGGTGTCCAACCGCGCGAGAAGAAATCGGTGGTGGTCAGGCTGATCAGGATGGCCAGCCAGAGGATAGCCGACAGCAGCACCACGCGCATCAGGCGCGGGCTCCAGCGCAGGTGCATGAAGAAAAGAACCACCAGCGTCGCCTTGCAGCAGGCGATGATGAGCGCCACGATAGTGTTCCATTGGCCCAGGTCCACGTATGCCATGCCCGTGGTCAGGGCGGTCAGCGCCAGGAGCGAGCCGAAAATGAAGAAGTAGGTTTTCTTCGGAACAACGTGACCCTGCATTCAGTATCGCCCTCCAATTAAATACAGAAGCGGGAAGAGAAAAATCCAGACAATATCCACGAAATGCCAGTAGAGGCCGGCGGTCTCCACGGCGTTGAAGCGGTCCGGCCCGAAACGGCCTTTCCCTGCCTGCACCAGCAACACGCCAAGAACTCCCACGCCCACCACCATGTGTAGCGCGTGCACACCCGTCATCAGGAAGTAGAAACAGAAAAATAATTCCAGGGATTTGGCATTGGGTCCGGCAAAGGTGAAATTCAGACCGGGTGCAAAACCTTCCCAATAATCGTGGCGCCATTCGAGCGTCAGTTTGATGAGGACGAACGCCAGGCCCAGCGCGATCGTCAGGAGGAGGAACGCCACCAGGGAATTCTTTTTTCCCATTTGCGCGGCGCGCACGGCCAGCGCCATGGTCAAGCTGCTACAAATCAACACCGCGGTGTTGATGGCGCCAATGGTGACGTTCAGCATGTGGCTTCCCGCCGCGAAACCGGGCGGGTAGAGGTTACGATAGATGGTGTAGCCCGCGAAGAGGCCGCCGAAGAACATCACCTCGGTGGCGAGGAAAATCCACATACCAAGGCTGGCGGCGTCGTGCTGCTGCTCCAGGTCCTCGAATTGGTGCGCGAGCGCGCTCGCGGCGTGACTGTCAGCCAACTTAAACCTCCTGCTACGGACGTAGGGGCGAGCGGCGCCCGCCCCGGGTCGAACGCCGTTCGGCCTTACTTTCCGTACGCGTAGGCTTCTTCCGTCACCACGGGCGTCTGCGGAAAGTTCTCCGTGGGGGGTGGTGAAGGCGTCTCCCACTCCAGGCCTTTCGCGCCCCAGGGATTCGGCCCCGCCACCGGTCCGTATCGCATCGACCAAATCAAATAAACCAGGGGAATGGCATAGCCCACCGCCAGGATCGACGCTCCTGCAGATGACATGACATTCAATACCTGGAACTCCGGCGGGTAGATGGCGATGCGTCGCGGCATACCGAGAAATCCCAGCAAGTATTGGGGGAAGAAGGTAAGGTTGAAACCGATAAAGATGACCGCCGCGGCCAGGCGCGCCCAACCGTCGGGATAAAGCCGCCCGGTGATCTTGGGCCACCAGAAGTGCAGGGCGCCCAGATACCCCATCATCGCGCCGCCCACCATGATGTAATGAAAGTGGCCGACCACGAAGTAGGTGTCGTGAACGTGGGTGTCAACGGCGAGCGTGGCCAAAAAGAGGCCGGTCAACCCGCCCATGGTGAACAGGCCAATGAAGCCAATGGCATAAAGCATCGGCGCCTGGTAGGAAACGGAACCCTTGTAGAGCGTGGCCGTCCAGTTGAAGACTTTAATCGCTGACGGAATCGCCACCGCAAAACTAAGAGCCGAAAAGATAATACCTGCGTAAATCGATTGGCCGCTCACAAACATGTGATGGCCCCAGACGAGGAAGGAAATCACCGCAATGGCGACGCTGGAGAACGCCACAAAGCTGTAACCAAAAATGCGCTTTTTGGAGAAGCACGTTATCAATTCGCTGACCACGCCCATGGAGGGCAGAATCATAATGTAGACGGCCGGATGCGAGTAAAACCAGAACAGGTGCTGGAAGAGAATCGGGTCGCCCCCCACGGCAGGATCGAAGACGCCGACGTGGAAAACCCGCTCCAGCGCCACCAAAGCCAGGGTGATGGCCACCACCGGAGTGCCCAGAATCTGGATGAGGCTGGTGGCGTACATTGCCCAGAGAAACAGGGGCATGCGGAACCACGTCATCCCCGGCGCGCGCATCTTGTGGATAGTGACTACAAAATTCAGGCCGGTGAGAATCGAGGAAAACCCGGCGATGAACACTCCCAGGGCGGCGGAAATCACGTTGGTGTTGACATAGGTGGTACTCAGCGGCGTGTAGAATGTCCAGCCCGTATCCACGCCACCCCAGATGACGGCGTACAAAACCAACACGCCACCCACCATGTAGATGTACCAGCTCAGCAGGTTCAGCTTGGGAAAAGCCAAGTCGCGGGCGCCGATCATCATGGGCACCAGAAAATTTCCGAACACGGCGGGGATGGAAGGAATCAGGAAGAAGAACACCATGATGATGCCGTGCATGCTGAAGAGCTTGTTGTAGGCGCCCGGTTCAAATATCGCGCCATTGGGCTCAATCAGGTGGATCCGGATCAGCACCGCGGCGATGCCTCCCACCAGGAAGAACAAAGTGATCGATACGAGATAGAGAATGGCGATGCGCTTGTGGTCGGTGGTAAGCAGCCACGATTTGATGCCGTAATCGGCATTCAAATAGTGCGCGCGAGAATCAAGATTCACCGCTGCCGTTGTCATTATTTCGATGCCTTCCCTTCTTGCGGGCCCAAAGACTTGATGTACGCGATCAATTGCAACAATTGTTCTTCCGTAACCTGCCCCTTGAAAGTGGGCATGATGGGCGGGTAGCCCTCCACAATTTTGGCGGAGGGATAAAGGACCGATTCCCGCACATAAGCCTCATCGGCCACGACGGTCGAGCCGTCGCTGAGTTTTACCGGGCGGCCATAGATACCCACCAGCGAGGGGCCCTTGCCGGTTCCATGACACGTGATGCAGGCCAGTTGGTCGTAAAGCTTGGCGCCAGCCTCGGCCATGGTTCCGCCGCGAACGCCCCCGCTCAGCCACTGCTCGTATTCCGTGGGCGCCATCACGATTACGTAACCCTTCATCAGCGAGTGATTGGTGCCACAATACTGGTCGCAGAACAGATGGAACTTGCCGGTCTGGGTCGCCTGAAACCACAGCGTGGTGTACATTCCGGGCACCACGTCCTTTTTGATACGGAATGCCGGCACGGAAAAGTCGTGGATGACGTCCTCGGACGTCATCGTCAGTTTGATGGGCTGGTTTACGGGGATGTGCAGCTCATTGATCTCCTCCGCACCTTCGGGATGCTGCAGTTTCCACATCCACTGCTTACCCACCACGAAGATTTCCGTGGACGCGGCGGGCGGACGTGAATTCCGGATGAACAGACTGGTGCCCCACAAGAACACCACGACACAGATCCCTAGCGGAATCAAAGTCCAGACAAGTTCCAGCGGAAGGTTTCCTTCGATCTGCTCCGGCTGCTCGCGCTCCGAGCGGCGACGGTAACGCAGCGCGAAATAGAAGATGGTGAGAAAGATGACCGCCGTGAAAAAGAGGTCAATCGCAACGAGAAAGTAGAAGAGATGATCCACCCCCTGCGCGATGGTGGAACCTTGATCAGGCCTGATGGAAAATCCTTGCCACATGCTGTTCTGTCACCCTTACCCTTTTGGATTTTAGATTTTGGATGGATTATGAACCACCCTGCGCTTCGCGCTTTCCCTCCTTAGAAAGGAGGGCACCAAGGGGTGGTTGGGCCTTCCATCCAAAATCACTAATCCAAAATCTAAAATCAAGAGTGCGCGTGCCGCCCGCCTCGCGAAAGGGCAACAATCAACGTCCCCATGCAGAGGAGCGTAATGACTCCGGCAATTTTCAGCACCTGCGAAACCACTACGTTGTACTTCCCCGCCACCGGATCGTACTCACAGCAGTAGAGCAGCACGGCATCGACGGGATTCCCGATTTTCTCGTCGGAGGCCTCGACCAGCGCCAAGCGGATATCGCGCGGCGGGTAGAGAATCCCGTAAAAATAGCGCGAAACTTTTCCTTGCGGTGTGAGCACGACGATTCCGGTGGCGTGGGCGAATTGCTTCGTTTCCGGAATGTAGTTGTAGTGAAATCCCACCGCTTGGGTGAGCGCGCGAATCGAGGGCTCATCGCCCACCAGGAAATGCCAGCCTTGCTTGGCCCCGGGCCGCCCATAAAGGCCCGCATAGACGGCTTTCTTGCCCATAGCCATCTCCGGACTTTCGCTGGGGTTAATACTTACGGTTATCACTTGGTATTGTTCGCCGATGCTGAACTTCACATTCCGCAGCGCGTTCAAAAGGCCGTTTTCCGCCATTGGGCACAGCATCGGGCAACTGTAATAAACCAGCGAAAGGATCACCGGCATTTTGCCGAAATAGGAACCCAGGGTCACGGTCTGGCCGGTTTCATCGCGAAACTTCAAATCCAGAGGTACTTGGTTGTTCAGGCGCTGGTCAATCCCCACGCCCCGCAACTGCGGAGGCGTAATCGCAGCGTTGTTCTGTCCCTCCGCCCCTACTGCCAGGCTGAAGAGGAAGAAGCTGAGTTGCGCCGCCACCCCCACGCGGCGGACGATATCCATCCGGCTGTCCGGCGTCTTGACCCGCTGTGTCTCATCCTTGGCGACGACTTGCATGGTTACCGTTTCCCCTCCGCGCCCACGGGAGTAAGCGCAGCCTGATGATTCACCGGTGGGGCCGCGGGCCGAGGCGTTTTCGCCTGGCCGCCCTCCACCGGGGAACGGCCACGGACCGGGAACCCTTTTTGCAGAAGCAGATCCATCGCGCGGTCAACCGGAATCCTGACAATGCCGGCATGGGGATCCACCCACCCGTAGCCGTCCAAAATCTTTTCCTGGTCGGCGCGGTAGAGCTTCAAGTCGAGCGGCGCGTTGACTTGCAGGCGCGGCTCAGGTGGCACCGTGCGGACGTCCTCAAAAGGTGAAGCCGGTGGCCCCAGGGGTTGGTGCCGGACAAAAAAGTGAAACACGACGGCATTCCCCAGCACGCCCAACAGCACCAATGCCACCACGCCCCCGGCAAAGGCAAACAGCCGCCCCACGCTCACATCGGAGTCTTCGTAGCCGCGCCGGGAGTGCTCGGTTCCTTTTACAGGTTCATGCATGCTGCATTATTTCCTTCAGGCGCGGATCATGGAGTGGCAGCAGTGGCCGTCCCTTCAATTGCGAGGTGAACCGCCACAGCCACAGTCCGCCGATTCCAAGGACCGCCAGCCAATCCGTCAGGTGGAATTCCGGCCCCGCATGCTCAAAAGCCGGCGCCGTCAGCCAGAATATATCCACCACGCTCATCACGATGAGGCCCGCTGCCACCCAACCCAGAATCTCCGCGCGGCGCTTCACAAAGCGTGTGAGCAACAGCAGGAATGGCACCGCGAAGTGGAAGACGATCAATATCAGCGCCACGCTGGTCCAACCTCCCCGCGCGCGGCTCATGTACCAGGGGATTTCTTCGCGCAGGTTCCCGGCCCAGATGATCAGGAACTGCGAAAAGGCGAGATATGCCCACAACATGGTGAAGGTCAAGAGCAGGTTGCCGTAGTCGTTGAGTACCCGCGGCGAGACCAGGCCGGCGAGCAATTTCTGCTTGGACAGCAGAATCACCGTCACCGTCACCACCGACATCGCCGCTAAGACTTCGCTCACCATGAAAATCATGCCATAGATGGTTGAAGTCCAATGTGGTTCAAGCGACATTACCCAATCCACGGAAGCAAAGGTGACCGTCAGTCCGTAGACCAGCAGGCCGGGCGCACTCAGGCCCTGTAAGCGATGGGTCAGCCCGGCGTCGCCGGTCTCATCCTGCTGCCGCGACCACTTGTTCAGGAAGTAGGCGAGTAAAAGCCAGGCGGAAAAGTAAATCACGGTGCGCGCGACAAAAAACGGTACGTTGAGATAAAGGTGCTTGTATTGCAGCAAGGGATCGGCCTGAGCTTTACTGGGATCAGCCCAACTGTAAAGCAGCGGCAACCGGAAGAGAATGGGCAGCACCAGCACGGCCATCAGGAAGAAGGTCTTCGTCCCGCATTCGAGCGGACGGCGCAGGGGGAATCCCCAGGTACCCCCGACCATATGATGAAGCATCAGGATGGCGGAGCAACCCAACGGCAAGCCGATCCAGAAAACGAAAGCCAGAAGATACGCCCGGAAGAACTGCGTGGGGTCGCGAAAACCCATCGCCGCGCAGAGGACCAGCGCCGCCAAACCTCCCACCAGCGCGGGCTTCTCCAGGCGTTCGATTCCGGGCAGAGATGTTTCAGCCGTGTTCATTTTGCTCCACTTGTCAATTTCTGCCGCTCTCCTGCCGGCACGTCATCGAGCCTGGCGTGCTGGCTGAGTTGCAGCGCGCGGATATACGCCACGATCGCCCAGCGATCTTCCGGCGGGATTCTGCCTGCGTAGCTGTACATGGCGCCGTACCCTTCCGTCATAACTTCGAAGAAATGTCCCGCGGGCGCCTGGCGCAGGCGCTCAATGTGGTAAGAAGGCGGAGGCGGAAATCCGCGCTGCACGATCATCCCCCGCCCGCTCCCCATATAATCGTGGCAGGGTGAACAATAGATGTTGAACCGGGCACGCCCGCGCTCCAGCACCTCTCGCGTGACCGGAAAGGGAAACTGGTCAGCCACGACCCGGTTCACCCGGCCCGTGTAAAGCAGCTCGTCGGCGCGCATGTGCCCACGCGCCACGGTGTCAGGAATCTCCGGGCGGTTGGCGCGTCCGTCTTGAAAGAACGTACTGCCGTCGTCAGGTTTCAGCTTTGGCTGCACGTGCATGTCGACGCGGCACCCCCAAGCGCACACCGCGGCCAGAGCCACGAGCACCCATCGCACGCACGCTTGAGTGGTTCGATCGTTCCGGCCGCTATGCCTCAATTTCCGATACCTCACGGGGATTCAAGGTTTGTAAGAACTCTCGCGTCTTCTGCACGTCGAATTTTGCGTCGCGCGCCTTAATACAAAGAAAGAATCTATTGCTCGTGGCCAACTCGAAACGCGGCGCGTTAAACACCGGGTGGTACGGCGTCGGCAATCCGTTTAGCGCTAGCATCCCCAAGACCGTCGCCAGCCCTGCGCACAGGATGGTCAACTCAAAGGTGATGGGGATGAACGACGGCCAACTGTTGTATGGCTTTCCGCCAATGTTCAGCGGATATCCGATCACATTGGGCCACCATTGGAGAAAGAACCCACCGGAGCAGCCGATCAACCCGCCGATCAGGCAGATCAGGGGCACATGTGTCTTGTGAAAGCCGATGGCTTCCGCCAACCCTTCCACCGGGAACGGGGTGAAAGCGTCCGTCTGGCGATAGCCCTCCGCGTAGGTGCGATGAGCGGCGCTCAGCAGGTCGTCCGTCGTCTCGAATTCGGCCATCAGGCCGTAAAACGGATTTCTTTTCATCACTCAGTTGTCAGTGGCCAGTAGTCAGTTCTCGGCAGTCGGTTTCTCACCCACCCCCTGCCCCCTCCTTACCAAGGAGGGGAGCTACCATCCTCTAAATCCCCTCCTTGCCAAAGGAGGGGTGCCCGAAGGGCGGGGTGGTTCCTTCTGACTCCCGACTCGTGACTTCTAGCTTCGCTAACGCTCCTTGTCCTTCAACTCATGCGCCAGCCCGTGCATCTCAAAGATCGAGATCATGGGCAGATAGCGGATGAATAGCAGGAACAGCGTAAGGAACAATCCAATTGAACCCAAATACACTGCCCAGTCCCAGCGGGTCGGGTAGTACATTGCCCACGATGAGGGCAGAAAATCGCGGTGCAGGCTGGTTACCACAATCACGAAGCGTTCAAGCCACATGCCCGTCTGCACAATCAAAGAGATGACGAACAGCGCGGCCACGTTCCGGCGGATCTTGGAAAACCACAAGGTGGTGAGCGGAATCACAATGTTGCATAGGATCAGGATCCAGTAAACCGGAGCGTACGGGCCGGTCATCCGGTTCATGATCATGTAACGGTCGTAGGAGGGCCCGCTGTAAAACGCCATGAAGGTTTCCATCAGGTAGCCGTACGCCACGATGAGGCCGGTGGCCAGCAGAATCTTCGCCATGTTGTCAAGATGCCGTAACGTGACGAAGTCCTCCAAACCGTAAAACTTGCGCAGAGGAATGGCCAGGGTCAAAACCATCGCGAAGCCGGAATAGATGGCACCGGCTACGAAGTAAGGTGGAAATATCGTGCTGTGCCAGCCCGGTATCACCGCCAGGGTGAAGTCGAAACTGACCACCGTGTGCACGGAAACCACCAGGGGGGTGGCCAATCCGGCGAGCAGCAGGTAAGCCATTTCGTATCGATGCCAGTGCATCGCCGAACCCCGCCAGCCCATGGCCAGGAAGCCGTAAACCACGCGCGGCAGGCGGTCCTTGGCGCGATCGCGTAACGTGGCCAGGTCGGGGATCAAGCCCACAAACCAAAACAGCAACGAGATGGTGGCATAGGTTGATACCGCAAACACGTCCCACACCAGCGGGCTGCGAAACTGCGGCCAGGTTCCCATAGTGTCGGGGTAGGGCAACAACCAGAAAAACAGCCACGGCCGACCCATGTGCAGCAGCGGAAACAGACCGGCGGAAGACACGGCAAAAAGCGTCATGGCTTCCGCGAAACGGTTGATGGACTGCCGCCATGCCTGGCGCATCAACAAAAGGAAGGCAGAAATCAGCGTGCCCGCGTGCCCGATTCCGATCCACCACACAAAGTTGACGATGGCGAATCCCCAACCGATGGGGATATTGATTCCCCAAATTCCCACGCCCACCATCAGCAGGTAGCCAATCGCCATATTCAGAATCATGAAAAGGGTAAAGGCGATCGCAAACCCGAACCACCAGCCGCGCCTGGTCTTTTGCAGGAGGACGATGGCGCTGATCTTGTCGGTGATCGTCGCGTAGGTGTGCCCCGGCGCGAGAACCGGAGCGCCCGCACCTACCGGCGGCGTATTTTCCAATCCGTCAGCACCCACCACTTACTCCTTGATCTCCGGGTTGGGATTCCGCAGCTTTGCCAAATAGGTTGTGCGCGGCCGCGTGTTCAAGTCCGTCAAGAGCCCGTAATTGCGCGATTGCGCTTTCAACTTTGCTACACGGCTGTCGCGGTCGTTGATGTTGCCGAAAACGATCGCCTGGGCCGGGCAGGTCTGCTGGCACGCAGTAAGTATTTCCCCGTCGCGCAATTCACGCTCTTCTTTTTCCGCCGCGATCTTGACCTTGTTGATGCGCTGGATGCAGTAAGTACACTTCTCCATCACGCCGCGGCTGCGCACAGTCACATCCGGGTTGCGCAGCGGTTCCAAGCTGGGGGTGGTCCAGTCGGCGAAGAGATAGAAGTTGAAGCGCCGGACTTTGTACGGGCAGTTGTTGGAGCAGTAGCGCGTGCCGACGCAGCGGTTGTAAATCATTTCGTTCAGCCCCTCGGGGCTGTGCACGGTGGCTCCCACCGGGCAAACGTATTCGCAGGGCGCGTTCTCGCAATGCATGCACGGGACCGGCTGGTTGTACACCTCGGGGTTCGCGAGACCTCCCTGGAAGTACGTGTCCACGCGAATCCAGTGCATTTCCCGGCCGCGCGCAACCTGGTCTTTCCCCACCACCGGAATATTGTTTTCCGACTGGCACGCCACCACGCAGGCATTACATCCAATGCAACTATTTAAGTCGATGGACATGCCCCACGAGTTGCCGTTGTACGGGAATGCCGGATAGATCGAAGGCCCGTTTTCATCGCCTTCCTCACGGATCATCTCGGGGTCCTTGCGGAACTCCTCCAGCGTCGCCCCGCGCACCAACTTGCGTTGCAGAGCCGCCACACTCTCCTCTTCACGCTCTTCACCTTCCTTGCCGATGATGTGGTGGTGCTGTGTGGTGACAAGCTGGTAAGTCTTCCCCGTTTTCTGTACCTCCGCGCTGCCAATCCAGGGGTTTTCCGTGGTGGAAAGCAGGTAAGCGTTGAATCCCCTAGCTGTGCCCACGTGGCCGGCCCGGCGCCGTCCGTAGCCCAGGTACAGACTAAGGGAGTCATCGGCTTGGCCTGGCGTAATCCAGATGGGTGCCTCCACCGCTTGCCCATGCCCGATTAACTTCACCACTTCACCGTTCGTCACACCCAACTTCCGGGCGCTCGAGGGACTGACCAGCGCGGCGTTGTCCCAAGTCAACTTGGTGAGAGGCTTGGGCACTTCCTGTAACCAACCATTATTGGCGAAACTGCCATCCCCAATCGAGGGATCAGGGCGCAATACGATTTCGATCCCGCCCGCGCTCGCCGCGCCCGCTTTTCCCGCCGCGGTGGCGAGCGACGGGGTGAGTTTGACCGGCTTGGGCGCGAAGGCCGAATCCGCGATCACGCCGGCGTTCAGCGAGGTTTGCCAGAACTGCTCGAAATCGGCTTCCGGCCTCTGCCGCTGCCAATAGCTGCGGACAACATCATGTCCGGATATTTCCTCTTGTCCTGCCAGCACCGCCAGGATTTCATGTGCCGACTTGCCGTCGTACAACGGCGAAATAAGAGGTTGGATAAGACTTACCGTGCCATCATAGGCGCGCGCATCGCCCCAGGCTTCCAGGAAGTGAGCTTCCGGAACGTGCCAATGGCAGAGTTCGGCGGTTTCGTCCTCATAAAGGCTGAGGTGAATTCGCGTTCTTACTTTGAGAAGGCCTTCGGCGAAACGCATATCCGCAGGGGCGTGGTAAACCGGATTCACTCCCAGGATGAGGAGGGTGTCAACCTGGCCGCCGCGCATGTCGGCCACCAACTCCTTGAGCGATTCCAGGCTGTTCACCGGGTTCGCTTCCACGGGGGCCGTGTAGTGCGCGGTTTTGCCCACGTTGCCCAACGCGTCATTCATCGCGTGGGCTAGGGCGTGGACGGCAGGCGGCTGTTGGTCGCCGGCCATCACAATGCATGCGCCGCGATGCTTCTCCAGATCGCGAACGAGAGCGGGGACCCAGTTGGCCGGCACGCGGGCGGGGGCGGCATTTCCACTTTTGAGTCCCAGCCCTTCCGCCAAGGCGCGCGCAAAAACCTCCACGTCGCGCGCGCGCGACGGCAGGCGGTGATCCGCCATCGCTCCGGTGACGGTGGGCGTGCTTTCCACCACATAGAGGCGGTTCATCGCGGACTCGGGACCGGTGACGCGCCGCTTATCGGCGAAGTCGTGCGCATAGCGGACCGCACCCGGCCCGGCGCTGAGGAAATCCGCGTCCAGTGAGACGATCACGTCCGCACGATCGAAATGGTATACGGTGTTGACGTACTCGCCGAAGGCCAGCTTGGCGCCTTCGCGGACCGTGTCGCGGCTGCACGGCTCATACTGATGCCACTTTGCCTGCGGGTAGAGAGCAAGCACCGATTGGATTTGGTCCGCCAGCGCAGGCGAAGTCACCATGCCCGTCAGAATGCGCAACCCCGCGCCCTTAAGGGCGAGGAAATCGGCGCGATGTTGCTCCATCGAGGTGAGGAACGTGCTCCAGTCCCCAATGCGGCCACGGTAAATCACCACTTGGGCGCGATCCGGATCGTAAAGGCTCAGCACGGAAGCTTGCGCGAACACATTGGCGGCTCCCAGGCTGGCGGGGTGGCTGGGATTTCCTTCCACCTTCGTGGGCCTGCCCATGTGGCTTTCCACCAGCAACCCGGTGGCGTACCCCGCCAGGGGCATGGCGGTGGCATAGAAGAGAGCTTTACCGGGGACAAAATCCTCCGGCTGTTGTTGCGCGTAGGGAACGATTTTTTCGGTGGGCAGCTTGGTGCAGGCCGTCAGGCCCGCCAGAGCCGCGGACGCCGCCATCAGCTTCAGCGCGCTGCGGCGGCTCACGCTCTGCGCACCCACGCGCGGGTCGTGCGGAAACTCGCACGCCAGGAAATCGCGATATTCCGGCGTGCCTGCCAATTCTTCCAGGCCGCGCCAGACGCGCTCTTCCGGCGACTGCTCCAGCTTCGCCTGAATCTGCACGAGGTCGAGGACGTTCCCGCTTTTATGCTTACGCGCCATAGAAAATTCCGTTCCCGCCTCTCAGCGGTGGCAGGTGTAGCAATCGGTTATTTGTTTCGGCTCCTTGATTTTGTATTCCTTCACCAGCCGCCGCCCCAATACGAGTTGGTCGTGCGGTTCCACGTAGTCGGCCTTGAATACGTCTTCGCGGCGGCGCACGTGGCGCTCCGGGTGCTTGTGGCAATCGATACACCAGCGCATGTAGAGCGTATTCGCGCGATAAGTCAGCGGCATCTGGCCAATCGGCCCATGGCAGGTGGTGCAGCCGATCCCTTTATTCACATGAATGCTGTGATCGAAGTAAACGAAATCCGGCAGGGCGTTGACGCGGGTCCATTCCAGCGACTTGTCCGCGGCGTAACTCGCGCGCACGGGTTCCAGCATGGAACTGTTCAGCCATAATTTGGAGTGGCAGCTCATGCAGATATGCGTAGTGGGAACGCCCGCGTAAGAAGACTTTTCCACCGACGTGTGGCAGTAACGGCAATCGATGCCATCGTCCGTAACGTGATGCTTGTGGCTAAAGGGAACCGGTTGCTGCCGTGCCATATTGACGTCGGTAAAGTAGGGAGATTGGTTGACGGCAAAAATGAGATATCCCAGCCCTCCGAGGATGAAGGCCGCGCCAAAGATCGTCACCTTGGAGATCGTGTTCGTGCTGCGATGGAAGATCTGCGCCATCGAACGGTTTTGCCTGACGCCCCTGAGGAGTCCTTACCCCCGGCCGCTCTTATTGCACCGGTCCACCATGCTGCGGGGTCTTTACTTCCCCGGAAAGGCGGTGTCGGATGTTTTCAGCCCTGCTTGATTCCCCGGGGCAGTCGATCTAACCCAGGGTCGTGCCGTGCTTCGCAGCCCATCGCTTCCCGACCACCGCGTCGCGGTAGTTCGCCGGACTATGCACGTCTGAGGCCCGCGGGAAAGGACGCTGGGGAATCGTAGAACCCCGAGCCGGCAGCGACGCCGGTCAAGGGAATATTGTTAGCCAAAGCTATAATCCGGGCCCCATATACGAAGGGAGTCTCAAGATTTCTGGCCCACAACCGTCATCTTCACTTTGCATGAAGCGTGCCCCGGAACCATGAATTATATTTGTCGGGGGATTTGTTTGTCAAAAGAAAATCGCACGACCGCTGCTGATGCGGCTTGCAGCACTTTGCGATCTTGATGCGCGTCAAATTTATCTCGCAATGTGATCTGTTTTGACGCCGCCGGACGGGTCCGCACCGCGGGTTGGTTATGAGGGACGGCGGCGCTACTGGGGCGCTCTTTCACCTTCGGGCACCATGGGAACAAAGCGCACGGGCAGCAGGCTCTCGCGTTCCAGGCCTTTCGCCGTGCGGCGCAGGCGGATCAAATTCTGCACGTAGCGGCCCACCGGAACCACCATGCGGCCTCCCGGGCGGAGTTGCGCGACGAGCGCGGGCGGCACGTCGGGCGGTGCGGCCGTCACAATGATAGCGTCGAAGGGCGCCGCTTCCGGCCAGCCCCGGTAGCCATCGCCGATCCGGACGCGCACGTTGGCATAGCCCATTTCCTTCAGCCGCGCTTCCGCCTCCCTGCCCAGCCGCTCCACGATCTCCATGGAATAAACCTCGCGCACCAGCAGCGACAGCACCGCTGCCTGGTAGCCTGAACCCGTGCCGATTTCGAGCACGCGATCCTGGGGCTTCAATTCCAGCGCCTCCGTCATGAAGGCCACCACATAGGGCTGAGAGATGGTCTGCCCCAGGCCGATGGGCAGAGCCGTGTCCTCGTATGCGGACGCCTGCATCTCCGGCGGCACAAACCGGTGGCGCGGAACTTTTCGAAGGGCCTCCAAGACGCGCGGGTCGCGAATCCCGCGGGCGAAAATCTGCTCTTGGACCATTCGCTCCCGTGCCTCACGAGTCTCCGGCAATTCTGCCGTGTACGCGTGGGAACGCTCGTCCCCCCTCTCAGACCTGCCCACCGGCGGGGAAGGAAGGGCGTAAGGGAACAGGACGAAGATCATTAAGAACCACGCGAGGCTCTGGGGTGGGTTGTTGCGGCGCGGCTTCATGACAGCCTCTGCATACATCTTACCACCACAAACGAAGCACGGCGCGCCATTTGACCAGGAACCCGGACGTCATTCTGATCCCGTTGACACTCTCCCGAATTTCTCACCAATGAGGGAAAGGGCGGGGCTTTAGAGTGCGACTGAAAACCCTGGAGCACGATGGCTTTCGTGGAGGCGGGCGGAACGCGTCCCGACACCGTTGGGAGCCCGGCCCGCCGCGGCGGGCGCCTACTTCAATAGTTGTCCTCACTGGAAGTGACCGGCGGTTATTGCGCATGAAGACACGAGCATGAAGTGCTAGAGTAACTAGGAATGCTTAGAGGAGGATCGGCCGGAAGAGCTGGCCCGAGATCGATCCGAAGGGAGGAAGAGAAGACAGACTTGGCGCATCGCTGGCTGCGGTTGAGGCAGTCTTATACACTGGACGCACTCCGGTTCAGAACACTCTCGATGGTCAGCGGAAGGACCTCATGAATTGTTTCACTCCTGGGCCAGAGCCAGGAAAGGTCCGTGTGAGCGTAACCCACCAGATCAATTTCCCCTTTGGGCTTGCTCTGCCCACTCATACTGACCGTCAAGCCGGCAAGAATTCCCGCCATCGAAAGCGTATAGAGGAATGAAAGAGACTTAGGCACGATTGCCTCCTTGAAGGTACCCTTCGCCGGCGCGCTCAGTCTGATCGCAGTTGACCAGATCTCAGTTTCGTACTTGGTGCCTTTCTGCAAATCTGACCAAACTCGAAATTCGCCGCTCAGCTCGCGAGTTTCGAATCTCGATTTCCGAGTTCTCGCTGTACACACGCAACCGCGCGGTGATCCCCCTCACCCGCTTGGTTGTTCACCCGGTGGCCCGCTCACTGTTCCAGCGCATTAACCTCCCGGATCTTCCCTGCCGCCGTCAGGGGCACGCGGAGAGTCTTGATCTCCAGCGGGTGGAACTCACCCGTCCAGTGGCGGTGCACCAGCGCCAAATCCAGCGTCGCCTTGGTTGCTCGCCCCGCCGTCTCGTAGCACCGGATGATGAGGTCATTTCCGTCCTCGGCTTGCTTGACGTCCGACACGACGACATCCGGC
>Ga0315282_10005945_pt1 | contig 20597 bp, 8 predicted proteins | sample YL17G07_20_MG_FD_203693 | JGI IMG/M metagenome (GOLD analysis project Ga0315282, IMG submission 203693) | Sediment microbial communities from Yellowstone Lake, YNP, Wyoming, USA - YL17G07_20 | ecosystem: Environmental > Aquatic > Freshwater > Lake > Sediment | place: USA: Wyoming | collected... | reverse complement strand
TGTCAATGCGACGGTGTAACTGCCCGTGCTGTTGTACGTGTGGCTCGGGTTCTGGGCCGTGCTCGTGCTGCTGTCGCCGAAGGTCCAGGACCACGCGGTGGGCGTGTTGGTGGAGGAATCGGTGAAGCTCACCGCCAGCGGCGGAGCGCCGATGGTGGGCGTCCCGGAGAAGTTCGCCACCGGGGCCGCGCCTCCGGCCAGCGTCACCGTCGCCCTCGCGAGATCGAGGTAGACGTCGTAGTTGTTCGTGTTCCCGCTCACCGGGCACCCGCAGATGTCGGTGATGATCCAATGATCGGTCGCGTCCATATACGTGCCCGGGCTCGTCGTCTCCCAGGTCACCGTCTGATCTGACGTGCTGAACAACCCCGGCCCCCACATGTAGTCCGAACCACCCACGGGAAGCTTAGCGATGGACAGCCAGAAGTTCGGCGTATCGGACCGGCTCACGTGAAGCCGGTAATCCAGCTTCAGCTTCGCCATCTGCGCCGCGGACTCCGCGGGCTTGAAGTCGATCCGGATGTGGAAGATGTGGCTGCTCGGGTCGCACGTCATCCGCATGTACGTGCCGTCCGCGGCATAGGTGTCGCTGATCGAGCCGGACACGATGGTCGTCCCGCCGCCAAGCTCGTACATCTGCGTGTAGTAGATGACGTCCCCTCCGCCGCCGCCCGTCACCGTGATATAGCCGTTCTTGGTGTTGGTGTTGTAGCCATAGGCGTTGGTCGCGGTGAGGGTGACGTTGTAGTTCCCCGCGCTGTTGTACGTATGCGACGGGTTCTGCGCGGTAGACGTCCCGCCGTCCCCGAAGGTCCACGACCACGAGGTCGGAGTGTTCGTCGAGGAGTCGGTGAAGGCCACCGTCAGCGGGGCCGTGCCGCTCGTGGGCATGCCGGAGAAGTTCGCCACCGGCGCGCTCCCCCCGCCACCCGAGTCGAACCGCACGGTCGAAGTCGAGGTCAGATTGCCCAGGTACTGGACCAGGAGGACGTTGCCTACCTTGGCCTGAGTGTAGAGCGAGGTATCCATGGGGGTGCCGTTGATCTTCATCACCGCGCTGCCGGCCGTGAAGCTCGCCACCGAGAAGCGTGGATGGTGCCGAGTGTAGGAGCCGACGTTGAAGGTGAAGTCCGCCACATTCCCGCTGGCGGTCATCGTGTACACGCCCTGGCTCTCGTCATAGCCGTCGCCGGACTGCGTCCCGGTGGTGAAGCTCATGGTGGCCGGGGTGCGATAGTCGTTGGCGAAGCTGTCGCTCAGATCGTAATCGGGGTGCGCATTCGCCCCGGCGCCAATGGCGAAGTTGGGCATCCGAGAACTGCCCTGGGTGCCGAACTGCAGGTAGTAGTTCTTGGTGTAGGAGGTCCCGGCCGGAGTGGAGCTGTTGTTATTGGCGATCCAGCCGAAGCGGATTCCCGCCGCCAGCGTGTGTCGCCACATGGTGTCATAGTGGCCCGAGGCGCTGAACGGCACGGAGAAGTCGCCGTACTGGCTGGCGAAGAGGTTCATGGAGGTGCTGGGGTGCCCGAAGTGAAGCGTCCACGGGAGGGGCGCGATCCCGTAGGGGACGTCATACCCCTCGAAGCGACTGGCCCCCACGCCGCCGCCCAGCTTGAACGTATCCATCGAGGCCGTCACCCCGATGAGCGTAAAGGTCGAGACCCCGTTGGAGCCGACATCCGGGTAGTTCACGAGGGTGTCCGTGTTCTTCACGAACACCGAACCGTCGGGATACACGGCATAGTCTCGCGCGATGGTGCGGTCCACGTCGTAGTGCTGCTCCACGCCAAGACCGCCGTAGCCGATGAAGGTGGAGTTCATGCGGATCAGCTTGCGCACCGCATTGTCCTCCAGCACCGTCAGCGTGATCACCGGCGAAGTCTGCCCGGCCGCCTCCCACGCGAACTCCCACGTGCCGGCCCACCAGTTTCCGGTGCATTGGTCTAGGTAGCCGTTGTGACTGTTGTAGCTGACGTCTCCGATGATCCCGAAGGGAGTTCCCTCCCCGGTGATCACGTGGCGAGCCGGCTCCACACAGTCGTTCATCACCGTGGTCCGGCCGGGATCGTTGACCAAGTCGTAGACGTGGTCAATGCTGCCGTGCAGGTACCCCCAGAAGGACAGGTCAATCTGTCCGTCCGAGATGATCCTGATCTGCCGGTTGATGCCGCAGTGCGTGAGGTCGCTATTGTCGGTCAGCGTGAAGGTGCCTCCGCCGCCGCCCGTCGCCGTAATGTAGCCGTTCTTCGTGCTCGTGTTGTTCCCGTAGGCATTTGCTGCCGTCAGGGCAACGTTGTACGTCCCCGCGATGGAGTAGGTGTGGCTCGGGTTCTGTGCGGTGGAGGTCCCTCCATCCCCGAAGGTCCACGACCACGAAGTCGGCGTGTTGGTGGAGGAGTCGGTGAAGGTCACCGCCAACGGGGCGGTCCCTGTGGTCGGCGTGCCGGAGAAGTTCGCCACCGGCGCGTTCCCGACGGTGATGTAGTTGTTCTTCGTATTGGTGTTGTTGCCGTACTGGTTGGTCGCCGTCAGCGCCACGGTGAAGCTCCCCGTGCCGCTGTACGTATGGCTCGGGTTCTGCACCGTGCTGGTGTTGCTGTCGCCGAAGGTCCACGACCAGGCGGTCGGCGTGTTCGTCGAGGAGTCGGTGAAGGTCACCGCCAACGGCGCGGCGCCGATCGTCGGCGTCCCGGAGAAGTTCGCCACCGGAGGCAAGCCGCCGGCGCTCACCGAGATGTAGTTGGGCTTGGTGTTGGTGTTGTTGCCGTAGCCGTTCGTCGCCGTCAGCGCCACCGTGTAGTTGCCCGCGGCACTGTAGGTGTGGGCCGGATTCTGGGCCGTCGAGGTGTTGGAATCCCCGAAGGTCCACGACCACGCGGTCGGCGTGTTGGTCGAGGTGTCGGTGAAGTTCACCGCCAGCGGCGCCGTACCCGAGGTCGGGTTGCCGGTGAAGTTGGCCACCGGAGTCGCCCCCCCGCCGCCCGGAGCCAGGAAGAGGCGGAGGCGAGCGACGTCGGTGTAGATGTTGTACGTGGTCGTGCCTTGCGGACAGCCGCACAACTCGAAGGCCAGCACGTTGCCCGTCTGCATGATCCCCGTGAGCCAGTTCACCTCCCCGGTGATCCACGCATCCGTGCTTCCCAACGGGTTCTTCGAGACGAGTTGAGAGGGGCCGTCGTTCACGCTTCGGAGCCACAAGGTGGCGTTCGGCGTGGTCGCCTGCGTGCTGCGGCCCTTGAACTCGTAGCGGACGCCGTAGATCTGACTGGGCGTGTAGCCGACGTTGCAGTCGTAGCGCGCGTGATAGGCCTGGGAGGGGCCGCAGGAGGCGACCTGATAGGTCCCGTCCTCGTTCTTGATCTCGTTGAGGCCGCCGCTGATGATCGTGCCGTTGGTCACGCTGATGGTGTCCACGTACTCGATCACCTCGGTGCAGCACCCGATCAGGTTGGTCACCGTGCGGGTGTTGTTGCCGGAGGCGTTGGTCGCCGTCAGCGAAACCGTGTAGATCCCGGTCGTCGTGTAGGTGTGGCTCGGGCTCTGGGAGTTGGAGGTTCCGCCATCGCCAAAGGTCCACGCCCACGCGGTCGGGGTGTTGGTCGAAGTGTCCGTGAAGGTCACCGCGAAGGGCGGTGCGCCCATGCGCGCGGACCAGGTGAAGTTGGCCACCGGGATGCTGGCGCTGATCACCGTCACATAGCTGGGCTTCGTGGCGGTGTTGTTGCCCGAAGCATTTGTGGCGGTCAGGGCCACCTGGTAGGTCCCCACACTCGAGTAGACGTGCGTCGGGTTCTGTGCGGTAGAGGTGTTGCCGTCGCCGAAGTTCCACGACCAGGCCGTCGGAAAGTTCAGGCTCTGATCGAGAAAGATGGTGGTCAGCGGGGGCGCGCCGCGCTGGCTCTTGCCCCAGAAGTCGGCAATCGGGGCGGCCGTGATGGTCATGTACCGGTCCACGATCTTGGTGTTCTGCCCGCTGCTCTTGGCCACCGTCAGCGCGACGTTATACTTGCCGCCGCCGGTGTAGGTGTGGGAGGGATTTTGCAGCGTGGAGATGCTCCCGTCGCCGAAGTCCCAGTACCAGGAGGTGGGCGAGTTGCTGGAGGTATCGGTGAAGTTTACAGCCGTGTTCACCGCGACGGTAGTGTAGTTTGAGCTGAAGTTCGCCTTGACCACGGTCGGCGTGCCGTTATAGTGCAATTGCACCATCCGGTTGTCCGCCGCCGCGATGGAGCCGAAGTTCAGCACCAGGTTCCCGTTGCCGTCGAACGAGGTGCTGGGCGCGGCCCCGTACTTGGCCGTGACGGTGACACTCGGACTGCTGCTCCAGCCCAAGTCGGCGCTGTACACGGTGACGGTGGTGGATCCCGCCGTCGGTGCCCGCACCACATAGAAGATGTCGCCATTCGAGTTCGGGCCGAAGCGCTCCAGGTACATGCTGGTGTTGGAGGGCGCCGCGGCCGTGATCGGGTTCCAGCCCGCCGCGTCCAGTTCGTCGAAACGCGGCATGTAGGTCTGGTAGAGCGAGCGCGAGCTCTCATTACCGGTATTCAGGCTGGCCGCGCCAGGCCAGACGCCGAAGGTCATACACCCTCGGATCATGGCCTCGTCCGCGATCCCGCCGGAGGAATTCAACAGGTAACCGGCCGGTTTGGTGCCAGAGAGCGTGCGCACGATCGCCATCGGCTGCATGCTGCTGCCCGCATCGAAACCCTCGCCCGCGCCCACATAGTCCAGGTAGGGGACGATCCAGGGCAACTCGAAGTTCGCGCTCGAGTTCGCCATCACCGGACGGTTCATGCGGCGCATATGCTCGTACGTGTACTTCGTGTGCTCCACGCAGGAGAACAGGTGCCACATGGACAGCATCCCGTTGCCGTAGCGGCCCCAGTACGGCACCGCGTTATAGTCATACGTGCCCCAGTGGTTGGGGTTGAAGTTCCACACCACACCCCAGCCGACCCAGGAGCCGGTGGAGTCATGGTACTCACCCGAGAAGTGCTGGGTGGCGGGATCAGTGGGACCTGTGCTCCACTGGTAGTACCATTCCTGATACTCCGAGAGTTGCGACCGGTTGCGGCCCGGGTTGAAGTTGCGGAAGTTGGGGATCTCCGGGTCCGGGTTCATCATCCAGCGCCAGGCGTCCGTGTCTCGCCAGGAGCCCGGCTCGTCCGGCCCCACGTAGGCGCCGTCCGGTTGCATCACCCCGGAGAGCAGGAGCGCATCCGACTGGTCATCTCGCTGCCACCCGCGGTTCGGGCAGGGGCCGCACACGTTGTGGTTCGAGGCGACGTCCACGGCCTGGTTCTCCGCTACCATCGGATCCGTGTAGGTGATGTGCATCGCCCAGGTTTCCTGATACCGCATCGTCAGGATGTTGTGGGCGTCGGTGTAGGAGTCGTCCCAGTTCGTTCCTTCCTGGAACTTGGCCCGGAAATCCTCCGGCGTCGCAATGCGGTTCGCCGCGCCGGGATCAACGTACCAGTTCCCGCCCGAGATGGAGCGGACGAACCACTGCGGGAAGAACCCGTAGTAGCGCTGCACCGCGGAGCGGTTCCCCCAGGCCGGGTTGTGCTTGTACAGCACGAAGCTAAAGGTCGCCGTGTTCGCGTGCTTCGTGGTCTTGTTCGTGGTGCCCATCTCGAACTGGATCCAGAAGCCGCCCTGGCTGTTGTACTGAATCGCATAGGCCTGCGGCGGGATGAACAGGGGCGCCAACGAGAGGCCCATGGTCGGCGACGTGGTCTTCGTCACGGTGCCGAAGGGGTTGATGGACAGGTCCGGATGCCGCGCCTGCCAGAAGTGGAACGGGTTGAAGTACCAGTTGCTCGACCCGCTCGCAATGGTCTGGGTGCCGATCACGGAGTCCGCCCAGGTCCAGCCGGTCGCGTCTACCGGAATCCGGAAGTCAAGCAGGAACACGTGGTCCGAACCGTTGCCGGTGACCGTTCCATCCACCTTGATGTAGGGCAATCCCCCCCGGAGCCAGATGTCAAAGGTCTGGTTCTGAATGGTGGACGTGGTGATATGAATGTCATTGCCACTCTGCGTGGCCGTCCCGGTTACCGCGGTGCCGGCGTTGAAAGTCTTGCGATCGGTGGGGATGGAGATGCCGTCTACGGGGTAGATGAAGAATCCCCCTGCGACCCCGCCGAGAGTGGGAACAGTGTTCCCGTCCACAGTCAGGGAGCTGAAGGCTCCCGTGTCCGTCAGCGTCAGCGTCACCCCGTCGCTGGTCGAAACCGTCTTCGTCGCCAGCGCCGGGCCCGCGGCAAGGAACATCGAGTACAGCACTACCGCCAACACTACTGCCACTACTGGTGAGGCTTTCACGTGCATGTAGCCCTCCTCGTCAGGTAGTGCATCCCGTCTCTGGGTTGTCCCCCTGCTCACCTCCTTTCCCGGGTTGGCCCGCCCGCCGCCGAAGACAGCAGCGGGCGCGGCGCTCCCTCGCTCTGCTCTTGCAGTCTACACCGCCGCCTCCTGCCTGTCATTGCCTCCAATCCGCATTCCCCTGTACTTTCTGCGCACCACTCCGGGGATCGGCAGACCCCGCGCCTGTCGCCCGTCCCCGGGGCCAGGGCCAGCCGGCCCGGGGATCGCTCCCCGGGCCGGCCGCACTCCAGTCGTTACTCTCTACCCCCCTCTCAACTGTCACGTTCACTGCGTGGTGAGGACGAACCGCACCATATCGAAGGAGGTGGTGTAGGTGTACGAATTCACCGGACAGCCGCAGGTGGTCATCCCCAGGACGCCGCTGGAATTCATGTAGCGCGTCTTGTCCGTGCTATCCCAGGTGAAGGTGGTGTCGGTGGTGGATCGAGTCCAACTGCCGATGGAGATCCACGCGAGCTGGACGTAGTCGTACATGAGCACGAAGTAGCCGGGCGTGTCCGTGCGGCTGGTATGCCACTCGATGTCGAGGTGGATGTTGGACACCTGCGAGGGCGTGTAGATGGAGTCGAACTGCCACTCGACTTGATGCTTCTGGTCGGAGGCGCAGTTGAACACCATGTAGGTGTTGTTGCTGGTCTGGACGTCGGTCAGACTGCCGGAGGCGACCGTCACCCCGGCCCAGGTGGTCCAGTTGTAGGGATACACGTTCGCCGTCCCGCTGGTGGCCGTGATGTAGTTGGTCTTGGTCTCGCCGTCCGAGCCATAGGCATTCGTCGCGGTCAGCGTCACCGTGTAGGTGCCGGCCGCGTAGCTGTGGCTCGGGTTCTGCGCGGTCGAAGTGGTCGAGTCACCGAAGCTCCACGACCAGGAGGTCGGGGTATTGGTGGAGCTATCGGTGAAGGACACGCTCAGCGGCGCCGTGCCCGTCGTCGGCGTGCCGGAGAAGTTCGCCACCGGCGGATTGCCGGCCGTGATGTAGTTGGTCTTGGTCTCGCCATCCGAACCGTAGGCGTTGGTCGCGGTCAAGGTCACCGTGTAGGTGCCGGCCGCGTAGCTGTGGCTCGGGTTCTGGGCCGTCGAAGTGCTCGAATCACCGAACGCCCAGGACCAGGAGGTCGGGGTATTGGTCGAGCTATCGGTGAAGCTCACCGCCAGCGGCGCGGCGCCCGTAGTGGGCGTGCCGGAGAAGTTGGCGACCGGAGGGTTCCCCCCGCCAGTCAAGTCCAGCCGGAAGCGCATCAGGTTGGAAGAGATGGTGTAGTTGGGGTCCCCGGTGGTGGGACAGCCGCAGAACCGGTAGCCCACGGTTCCGTCCGCGGCCACATAGGTGGAGACGGCTGTGGAGTTCCATGTGTACGACGTGTCGCTCGTCCCCGGGTACCACCCGCCGAGATTCGTCCACGTGCCATCGGCGTTGCGGGCCCAGCACACGCTCCAACTCATCGGGCTGGTGCTGCTGCTCGACTTGGCCACGTAGTCAATGGTGATCTTGGTGACCTGGCTGGGCGTGTAGCCCGTGCTGCTGGTGTAGGCGACCGAGTACTGCTGGTTGGAGGTGTCGCACTGAATGACCATGTAGGCGCTGTCCTGGGCCTGCAGGTCGCTCAGACTCCCTGAAATCAGCGTGCAGTTCTTCCCCTGCGAGGAGGCCCAGGCCGTCGGGTACTTGTACACATACGATCCGCCCGAGGAGGCCGTGATGTAGTTGGTCTTGGTCATGGTGTTGTTGCCATAGGCGTTGGTGGCGGTGAGCGCGACGGTGTAGGTTCCCGCCGCATAGCTGTGGGTGGGGTTCTGCGCGGTGGAAGTGCTCGCATCGCCGAACGCCCAGGACCAGGAGGTCGGAGTGTTGGTGGAGGAGTCGGTGAAGCTCACCGACAGCGGCGCCGTGCCTGAAGTGGGCGTGCCGGAGAAGTTCGCCACGGGCGCGCTGCCGCCGGCCGTGGTCTTGAGCGCGATGCTCATCATCGCCTTGGTCGTCGCCGTTCCGCAGGTGACGCCCGTCGTCGTGTAGGCTCCGGCCGTCGCCTTCTCGCCGGTGGCGAGGGCGAGCCCGCCGCCGTTGCCGGCGGTCACCGTGTTATCGGTGCGCTCGGCAAGGCCGGTCAGGTTGGCGTTGGTCCAGGCGGAGAAGTTGGCCGTGCCGGAAGCGTCCGGCAAGGAAGTGGCGATCGCCGCCACCACCAGGGTGTTGGCGACCGTGGTGGTCGCGCCGGGGATGGCGCCGCTGGTGTCAACCGTGGATTCGGTGCCGCCCGCGGTCACGTCCCACGGGTTGCCGGAAGTCGCCGCACCGCGAATGGCGATGATGCGGCCCAGTTGGTGATTGCCCGAGTCGCTGGTGGTCGGGGCGCCCTGCGTCCCATTGTACCGGGACCAGAACACCGTGAGGCGAGTCCCGTTGGAGCCTCCTGCCGTGCCAACGCTCTGCGGGGAGTTCGCCACCGCGGCCCAGGTCCCGCCGTTCTGGTTCGAGATGGAGATGGCCTGGTTCGCGGTCTCCAGGAAGAGCAGCAGGATGTCGTTGATCGCGATCCCGGCCGGCAGCGCGGGGGTGATCGCCGCGGCATTGGAGGCCACGGCCCCGGCGGCGACGAAGGTCGGTGTGCTGCCACCGCCACCAGTCACGCTGATGTAGTTGTTCTTCGTGTTGGTGTTGTTGCCGTAGGCATTGGTCGCCGTCAGCGCCACGGTGTAGTTGCCCGCCGAGCTGTAGGTGTGACTCGGGTTCTGCGCGGTGGAGGTGCCGGAATCACCGAAGGTCCACGCCCAGGAGGTCGGGCTGTTGGTCGAACTGTCGGTGAACGTCACCGCCAGCGGCGCGGTGCCCGTGGTAGGTGTGCCGGAGAAGTTCGCCACCGGGGCATTCCCGACGGTGATGTAGTTGTTCTTGGTGTTGGTGTTGTTGCCGTAGGAGTTGGTCGCCGTCAGCGCGACGGTGAAGCTCCCCGTGCTCGAGTAGGTGTGGCTCGGGTTCTGAGTTGTGGCGGTGCCGGAATCACCGAAGGTCCACGCCCAGGAGGTCGGGCTGTTGGTGGAAGTGTCGGTGAAGGCCACTGCCAGCGGCGCGGCGCCGATCGTCGGGTTGCCGGTGAAGTTCGCCACCGGGGCGGCCCCGCCGCCGGTGCGGATGATCTTGTACACCCGGTCGGTGCTCGCGCTGACCGAGCCGCAGGTGATGACCAGGTTCCCGCTGCCGTCATAGCTGGTCGAAGGCGAGCCGCCGACCAGCAGCTCCGTCACCGTGCAGGTCGGGCTGGAGGGCCAGCCCAGGTCGGAGTTGTACACGGTGATATTCGTGGACCCCGTGCTCGTCGCGCGCAGCACCAGGTAGATGGTGTTGCTTGCCCCCGTGCCGTACCGCTCCAGCAGCATGGACGCACTGCTCGGCTTGGCCGCGGTGATGGGCCGCCAGCCGGCCGCGTCGAGTTGGTTCAAGACGGGCATGTACTTGGTGTAGAGCGACTTGGAGCTCTTGTAAACGCTGTCCGTGCCACAGCCGGGGTAGATCCCCATCAGCAGGCAGTTCTGCATCGCCGCGTCCGAGATCGCCCCGTTCAGGAAGGAGCTGGGCTTCATGCCCGCAAGCGCGCGGGTGATGCTCAGTCCGTGCAGGGTGCCGTCATAGCCCTCGCCCGCGCCGATCATGTCCAGCCAGGGAGCTTCCATGAACAGCGTCGGCCCGGGACCGCTGTTGGCCATCACCGGCCGGTTGTGCGCCGTCATCTGCTCGTAGGTGTACTTCAGAAACTCGACGTTGGAGTAGGGGGCCCACATGGTGGGAATCCCCGGACCTCCGCCCACCGTGCCGAAGTAGATGCCGGGGCTGTAGTCATAGTACGGCCAGTGCTCGGTGGCGAAGTTATGCACCACCTCGAACCCGGCCCACCAGCCGCCCACGGAGTCGTGGTAGAAGCCGGAGTAAGTTCCGCCCGGCGCGGCGCCCCACTGGCGATAGTACTCCCAGTACTCCGCTCCCGTGCCCCGGTTGTGGGTGGGGAGCGGGTTGTTGTAGTTGTTGAAGTTCGGAATCTCCAGGTCCGGGTTGCAGATCGCGCGGAACATGGACCCGTCGTCCGTCCAATAGCTCTGCTCGTCGAAGCCGATGTAGGTCCCATTCGCGTTGCGGGCTCCGGAGAGCACGATCATCTGGGCGGCTTCGGCAATGCCCCAACCCTTGCCGGGATCGTACCAGGAGTTGTCGCCGGAGTTGGCCGCGGTCTGACAGGCCGAGATCGTGGTCCAGGTACAGTGCTCGCACCAGGCTTCCACATATTTGCAGTTGATGATGTTGTTACTGGTGCAGTAGGAGTCGTCCCACATGGAGGTCTCCTGCCACACGATCCCATAGTCGGCCGGGGTGTCGGGAGAGGTGGGCCGGTTGCTGTTGTCCAGAATCCAGTTGCCGCCCCGGGTGCCGGACTGAGGAGTGAACCAGGCCGGGAAGAACCCGTAGAAGCGGTCAATGGCCGAGCGCTGGCCCCAGTTCGGATCGTGTTTGTAGAGCGCGCAGTGGGCCTCCGCCTTCTGCGGGTTCTTGGTGGTCTTCGTCGTGGTGCCCATCTCGAACTCTATCCAGAACCCGCCCTGGGAGTTGTACTGGATGGTGGGCGCGCACGGCGGATAGAACAAGGGCGAGAGCGAGAGGCCCATGGTCGGCGACGTGGTCTTGGTGATGGTGCCGAAGGGGTTGTCCGAGAAGTAGGGATGCCGGGCCTGGTTGATCGCGCCGAGGCTGCGATACCAGTTGCCCGAGCCGTTGGTGATCGTGCTCTTGCTGTTCACATCGTTCTGCCAGGTCCACCCATTGGCATCCACGGGCAGGCGGAAGTAGACCAGGAAGGCCTGATCCGTCGTCGGACCGGTGGTCGTGATGTCCACCTTGATGTAGGGCAGCCCGCCCGTCAGCAGGATGTTGAAGCTCTGCTGCAGCGCGGTGCCCGTGATGCGCACGTTGCCGCCTTCCATCACGGCCGTGCCGGTGATGGCGGTGCCGGCATAGAACGTGTCCCGGGTATAAGGGAGTGAGACCCCGTTCATGGAGGCGATGAAGAAGCCACCGGCCACTCCCAGGGTGGGCGCCGTGTTGCCGTCCACGGTCAGGGAAGAGAAAGCGCCGACATCGGTAAAGGTCAGACTCAGCCCGTCGCTGGTCGAAACCGTCTTGTTCGCCAGCGCCGGTCCTGCGAACAGACACATCGTGTACAGCACTGCTGCCAACACTACGAGTACTGCGGGTGAGGCTTTCACAGACATGTAGGTCTCCCTCTGTGGGCAGTGTGCAACACCTGCAGACGCGCCTTCGTCACCTCCCTTCCGCGATCCGTCCCGCCGACCCCGAATACCCGCCCCCTCCCTTAAGCATACCTGGCCCCGCCGTTCCCCACATTAGACGGGACACGCATTCTTCTGTACATTCTGCGCATGCCCGCGCGCACCCACACGCCTCCCCTTACGCGCCCCGCGCGTCAATAGCCGGCAGGAGGAATCGCTCTCGCACGGAAAGGAAGCGGGCAGTCACATGGCATCGCAACGGGACGCAGAGGAGGTAACGGCTGTGTTGATACGACAGAGCGGATGGCGGATGAAGAGCGCACTGGGCCTCGGGCTGCTCGCCGCGGTGGCGCTGGCGGCCTGCGCCGGCCAGGGTCAGGACAAGGGCAAGGCGCCGGCTGCCCCGGCGAAGAGCGGGCCGCCGATGATCGGAGGCTGCCAGGTGTTCCCCGCGGACAACCCGTGGAACACGGACATCTCGGGGCTGATGGTGCATCCCAACTCGGCCAACTTCGTGAAGAGCATCGGCGCGGGCGTGGACAAGCCCCTCCACCCCGACTTCGGGACGGTCTACCAGGGCGCGCCGAACGGCATCCCCTTCGTGCTGGTGAAGGGGAACCAGAAGCGGGTGCCGGTCACGTTCCGCTACGCGGACGAGAGCGACCCCGGCCCCTATCCCATCCCCGACAACGCGCCCATCGAGGGCGGGCCGAACGCGACCGGCGACCGGCACGTGCTCGTGGTGGACACCGACAACTGCAAGCTGTGGGAGCTGTTCGGCGCGCGCAAGGTCACGGGCGGCTGGGAGGCCGGCTCCGGCGCCATCTGGGACCTGAAGTCCAACAAGCTCCGGCCCCTCGGTTGGACCTCCTGCGACGCCGCCGGCCTGCCCATCTTCCCCGGCCTGGTGCGCTACGATGAGGTGGCCAACGGCGCCATCAACCACGCGTTGCGCTTCACCGTGGTGAAGTCACAGCGCGGCTACATCTTGCCCGCCACCCACTATGCGAGCAGCAAGACTGACGTGAACCTGCCGCCGATGGGGCTGCGCTTCCGCCTGAAGGCGAGTTACGACATCTCCAAGTTTCCCAAAGACGCCCAGGTCATCCTCACCGCCCTCAAGAAGTACGGCATGATCGTCGCCGATAACGGGGGCGACTGGTTCCTCAGCGGCGCGCCCGACCCCCGCTGGAACGACGAGAACCTGGCCACCCTCAAGCAAGTGAAGGGGAGCGACTTCGAAGCCGTGTTCACGGGACCGGTGCAGCGGGACTAGCGAGACCGACGGCACGAGGACAAGATGGGGCGGGGAGCCGAGAGTTGAGGGTAACGGCCGAGGCCGCTGGCCAGTCTCAACTGGCGCCGGTGCGGCCGTACTGGCTCACGAGCGTTCCGGTCTTCAATACCGCCAACTGCGACTCGTAGCTCGGACGCCGGCTGCGGTAGAAGACGCCGACCGGAATCTCGTCGCCCCACTTCAGGGCCAGCTCGAAGGCCGCGCCGCGGTCGTAGGGGTCGTGCGATTCCGCAATCGGGCGCACCCGCTCGCGGTACCACTGATACGTGTTCACCTTGTTGAAGGTGACGCACGGCTGCAGGATGTCCAGCAGCGCGAACCCGCCCGTGTGTTCGAGCGCCGCGCGCATCATCTTCTCCATATGGCCCGGGTCGCCGGCGTACGTGCGGGCGACGAACGAGCAGTCCTCCGCGATGGCGAGGGCCAGCGGGTTGAAGGGCGCGGCCATCACCCCCGCGGTCTGCGCGGGCGTGACGAAACCAAGGTCGGACGTCGGCGAGGCCTGTCCCTTAGTCAACGCATACACCTGGTTGTTGTGGACGAAGGCCTTGACGCCCACATTGCGCCGAATGTTCTGAATCAGGTGGTTGCCCCCCTCCCCGTACATGTCGCCGTCCCCGCTGGTGATCACCACCTCCAGGTCGTGATTGCACAGCTTGATGGCGACCGCGGCGGGTACGGCGCGGCCGTGCAGGCCGTTGTACACGTTCGCGCGGGTATAGTGCGGCAGCTTCGCCGCCTGCCCGATCCCTGAGACCAGCACCAGCTTGCGCCGGTCGAAGGCCATGCTGTCCAGCACCTTGTCCAGCGTACGCAGGATGGGGAAGTCGCCGCACCCCGGGCACCACGCGATGTCGGCGTCGTAGAAGGGCTTCGTCATGACCCGAACCTCCGCGCGATCTCCTCCCCCGTGAAGGGCAGGCCGTTGTACTTCGTGATCCGCTCGCAGTCGTCCAGGATGCCAACCTCCCGCAGCAGCCCCGCGAACTGCCCGCCCTGGTTGCACTCCGCGCACGCGATCCGCGTCGCCCCGGCCAGGCGCGCCCGCGCCGCGGCGACGTTCGGCGGCCACACCTGCGCGAAGTGCAGCATCCCCACCTTCCGCCCCGCCCCCTTCAACCGGTCCACCCCCTCCCGGCACGGCCCGTACGTCGAGCCCCAACAGATCAGCACCTCCGTCGCGCCCTCCGGTCCGTACCACTCCGGCGCCAACGCCTCCGCCGCCATCCCCGCGAGCTTGCGCATCCGCTTGTCCTGCATCTGCACCCGCATCCCCAGGTCCTCGGTGATGTGCCCGTCCTCGCGGTGCTCGTCCGAGTCCACCACCACCAGCGCCGGCCCCCCCGGCAGCGCCCGGGGCGACACGCCGGAATCAGTGATCGCGTAGCGCACGTAGTCCTCCGTCGGGTCCTCGAGGATGTGCCGGTCAATAGGACGGAGGGTGTCGTCGAGCGGCGCCATGTTCTTCCGGATGTCCGCGAGGTACTGATCGTTCATCATGATCACGGGGGTCTGATACTTATGGGCCAGCTCGAGCCCGCGCCGCGCCAACTCGTACGCCTGCTGCGGCGTCCCCGGCGCGAGAATCTCCTTGGCAAACTCGCCGTGTCCCGCGTGCAGGGCGAAGCGTAGGTCCTGCTGCGCGGTGCGGGTCGGCAGCCCGGTCGCCGGGCCCGGCCGCTGGCCAAGTACGATGAACGCGGGCAGCTCCAGCATCCCCGCCAGCGCGATGCCCTCCACCATCAGCGCGAAGCCGCCGCCGCTCGTCATGGTCGCGGCCGGTACTCCCGCATAGGTCGCCGCGGTCACCATGTTGATCGCCGCGATCTCGTCCTCCGCCTGCTCGACGAGCATCCCATAGCGCTCCTGCATCCCGGCGAGGGCGGTGAAGATGTTGGTGCTCGGCGTCATGGGGTAGGCGGCGACGAACTTCGTTCCCGCGGTCGCGATTCCCAGCGCGATCGCCTCATTGCCGCTGATCGTGAAGGAGGGCGCGCCCGCCGGCGCCGGGCCTCTCAATCGCCCCGCGTGCGGCCGCGCCAGCTCCGCGCCCCGCTGCGCGCAGGTGATGTTATCGGCGACGACCTGCGGCCCTTTCCTCTCCAGGAAGACCGCCTCCAGCCGCACGAACAGCGGCGCGAGATCGTAGCCGAGCATCTCCATCACTGCCCCCGCCGCCACGCTGTTCGCCATCACCGCCGACTTGGCGACTTCCTTCGCCACCCCCTCGAAGTCAATCGCGATCGCGTTCTCGCCCGCGGGCGCGCCGCCGCTGAACAGCACCTGCCCACCCGGCGCCACCTCCGACGCGAGCATCTCCACCGCCTCCGGCCGCAGGGCCACCAGCAAGTCCACCTTCTCCCGCCCGGAGAACAGCTCGACGTCCGCGATCCGGATGTCGAACCAGTTCACCCCGCCGCGAATGCGGGACATGTACGTCTGCGTGGTGAAGGCGTGCAGGCCCAGGCCGGCGAAAGTGTCGGTGAGTAGTTCGCCCACCGTCTCCACTCCCTGCCCCGCCGCGCCCGCAATGCGAAGACTTGTGTCCATGCCCTGCCTCCCGCTCGCCCAGCAGGATTATACGTCCGGGGGCGCGGAAGTCCTTGAGCATGTGGGCAGCGGATGTTGCGATGGCCTCGCCGCGGCCGTGCCGAAACCACGCGGGGGGCGAAGCCCTCGGCTTCGCCCCCCCGCAAACGTCAGTTGCTCCGCAGGCCTCCCGCAGGCCCCGCGGGACTCAGCCGGCAGACCCGCGTGCTACGGGGCCAGCACCAAATCCGCGGCGGTGAACCGGTAGAACGCCCATCCGCCCCAACCGACGCCCCAGACGGTGAAGCGGTAGGTGTTGCCGCACGGCAGCGTGGCATAGAGCGGGTCCACCTTCGCCGCCAGCACTCCCGGCCATCCCACCAGCCGGCCGTATTGCAGCACTCTCACCGACCTGTCGAGAATCGCTTCGTAGACAGTGCCCACGACCGCCTGGTCTACTACCAACTCCACCCGCAGGACATAGAAGGCGACACAATGGGGGTCGCCGAGCTGGGACGCATCACAAAACCAGTCCACTACCGGGTTGCGTTGAGCGACGACGCTCAAAGGCCAATCGTTTGGCGGTCCCCCAATCGTGTAGAGGACTCCACACAGGTCAACTTCCTTCGTGGCGACCACGGCCACCGGCCGGTACGCGCCGTGCATCTCCGGCCGGGCAACCGTCCAGTACACGTCGAAGAAGGATTCCACCACCGGAGGGCCCAGCGAGAGTGCCCAGGTGCCACCGCAATCGTTGCTGACATAGAGTCGGTACTCGGTCGCACGCGGTTCCTTGAGGACGTGCACGCGGTCCGTGAGCGGGTCAATGGATTCCACCCAGCCGGTCTTCACCGAGACCAAGCTGCTGCGCAGGGTCCGCCCGATGTACACCGCCATCTGGCCCCGGTTCACGACGTCGTCGGGGCGGTAGGTGCCGTCCTCGTAGCCGCCGACGAGACCCAGCTCGACGAGCATGGTGACGTCCCCGTAGGCCCAATGATCAATGGGCACATCAATGAAGGCCGGCGCCGGGCGCGCGGCCAAGGTCGCGGCCAACAGGCACGCGACCACCAGGGAGAGCAACAACGCTTTCAACGGTACTGCCGTTTGCATCGCACACCTCCCACTTGCCCCTGTTCAGGGGTATGATGGCTTCTATTATAGCCCTGTCTCCCTCCCTTTCCAAGGGGCCCGGCGGGGAGATTTCAGGGCGGTGGGCGCGAGCGCGAGGAGGTATGAAGGGCTGTGGCGCCCCGCAGCGTAACCACCTCTCCGGAGGCCCAGCGTCCCCCGTGTCCGACCTGCACGCCGGCCACGACCGCATCACCTTCGCCGAAGAGCACCGCGAGGCCGCGGAGATCCTCGCGCGTCTCCTGCCGGAGGTGCGCCGCAGAGGGCAGGAGATCGCGGGCGTCGCCGTCCGGCCGCTGCGCGTCATCGTCAGCACCGACGCGCCCCCGGCCGGGGAGTACTACCCGGTCCGTTACCTGAGCCTGCTTGCCGGCATGGCCCTCGGCCTGGTCGCCCTGTTCCTGCGGGACGAGTTCTCCCGCCCGATCCACCTCCTCTGCCTGGCCGCCGGGGGGCTGTCCGGGGCAGTCCTGGGCCTGGTCGTCGCCGGGAAGCGACGCTTGACCCGAGGACTGCAGAGGATGTGGCCGCCCTTGGGGGGCGTCTGCTTTGACTACGACCAGCGCCTCCCCCCGGTCATCATGGTCCAGTGGCCGCGACCGGAACCCCTTCCCATCGTCATGGAACTCACGTTCCGGACTCCCGAGCAGGAGCCCTACCTCGCCGGCATCCTCGCACATGAGTACGCGCATGCCCTGCTGCGCGCCCGGTACTGCAAGAGGGCCCTGCCCGTCTGGTGGGACGAAGGCTTCGCGTTCTGGTTCACGGAGCAGGTGCTGGGGCAGCCGGTTTGGCGCCCCGAAAGCCGCGCCCACCTGTCCGAGCCTGAGCCGAGGAGGAACGCACGGCGCCTCTTCGGGCAGGACGCGTACGTGCGGCTGTGCGCGTGCTACTACTGGGAGGTGCGCGACCTGATAGAAGACGGTCGCCTGCCGGAACTGCTGCGCACCCCCGTGCGTCGGCTCGCCGACTTCGGCGCGAAAGCCGTCTCCCCCGACCACCCCACCCCCGCCGGCCGGACACGATAACGCCCTTCCCTTCCTCCCCGGACCCTCCCCGCTCAGCCCCTTGGAGAAAAAGCTGGGAAGGACTACAATACCCCCAATTATCCCCCTGCGTAGGGGCACACGGGAGGAGTGCGATGCAAACGGCAGTACCGTTGAAAGCGCTGTTCCTCTCCCTCCTGGTCGCGTGCTCATGTGCCGCGACCCTCGGCAGCCGCCCCGCGGCCGCCTTCGTGGATGTGCCCATAGACCACTGGGCCTATGGCGATGTCACCATGCTCGTGGAACTGGGCCTGGTCGGCGGCTACGACGACGGCACCTACCGGCCCACCGACCCGGTGGACCGCGGCCAGATGGCCGTCTACATCGGCCGCACCCTGCGCAGCAACCTGGTCTCCGCGAAGCCCGGCTGGGTGGAGTTCGTGGACGAAACCACCAACCGCGTCCACGCCCCGAAAGAGCCGCGGGCCACCGAGTACCGGCTCTACGTCAGTGACGATTGCGGCCGCACCTGGCAGCTCGATGAAACCGCGGTGCCCGTGGAATCGTTCTTCGATGTGTATTGGGAGTGCGCCAGGGTCGCCCTGCCCAACCGCTACCGGCCGGTGGCGCTGATCGGCACGGTGGAGCGGGACCTGTGCGGAGTATTGGATGGCGATACCCTGCTGATGTCGCTCCCCTATCCCCAGGTGTTCGTTGGGATAGACGGGATCACCTACACCCCCATGCCTGACCTCTACTGGCTCTGCGACGGTTCCAGCTTCGCCCAAATGCCCTGCGTCAGCTTCTGGGTCCTGCGCGTCGAGGTGATGGATGGGGAGACCGTCGTGGGTACGGCCTACGAGGCCGTCCTCGAGCCCTGGGTGCGAGTCCTCAGGTACGGCCGCCAGGTCGGCTGGCCGGGGGTCGTCGCGGCCAAGCTGGACCCGGCCCGGCCGGTACTCGACTGCGGCGGAACGTTTCGGGTGACCGTCTGGGCCGTCCAGTCGGGCGGAAATGCCTCCCATTGGCATTCTTCCGCCACTTGGTCCATGCCCGCCGCGCCCCCGCCGGCGTAAGCCGCCCCCTGGCTGCGGTGCCGCGGCCCTGGATTCGGGGACTGCTGCCGAATCGCCCCACCGCTCCCGGCACGCCTTCTTATACGGCAAGCAATTCGGTGGCGGTCCCCAAACCGGTTGGGTGACGGGCACGAGATCACCGCGTGTCGGCCACCGGGCCGACACAGCCGAAGGCGCCGCGCGTGCGCGCCTCCTCGCCCGCCTTGAAGTTGCATCGGCACGGCCGTGCCGATGCCCCCGATTCCCGATCCTCGACTCCCGATTCCCGACCTTTCCTTGTTCCCCCGCCGGCCAAGACGGCGCCACCGCCCCCTGGACCGGAAAGCGCCCTGTCGCTATGATACAAGGAGCGAATCGCTGAAAGGAGAGGAACCCATGCTCAAGGGCTTTCGTGATTTCATCGCGCGTGGAAACGTCGTGGACATGGCCGTAGGCATCGTTGTCGGGCTGGCCTTCGCCGCGGTGGTGGCCTCCTTCGTCAAGGATGTGCTGATGCCGCCCATCGGGCTGCTGCTGGGGCGGGTGGACTTCGCCAACCTCTTCGCCGTGCTCAAGGAGGGAAGCGCGACCGGTCCCTACGCCTCCCTCGCCGAGGCGCAGCGCGCGGGCGCGGTGACCATCAACTACGGCGCCTTCATCAACCAGATCGTCAGCTTCCTCATCATCGCCTTCGCGGTGTACCTCATGCTGCAGTTCGTCAACCGGCTGCGGCGAGTCCAGGCCCCCCGCGCCTGCCCCTACTGCCTCTCCGCCATCGCCGCGGCGGCCACCCGCTGCCCGCAGTGCACGTCGGAGCTGCCTGAGGGCGCGGGGTAGCAGGGCGAGGCGGGCCAAGAGGCGGAAGCGGAACGAGGGAGAGGGTGATTGCCTGGAAGGGTGCGCGGGCCGGAGGGCACGCGGCGAGCGGGGATTGCCGAAAGTTGCCGAAAAACGCGTTTTCGTGATTTTCGGCAAACAAGCGAGCCGATTTCGAGCTGTGGGGCACGGGAAGGGGGTCGTGGGACGAAATCGGATCGGCAAAGGATCGGCAAGAGTCGGCAAGAGTCGGGCAAAGTCGGACACGGCGGGTACGCGCCATCTCAACACGAAGAGCACGAAGGAGGCACAAAGACACAAAGGCTCCCTCTCCAAGACTGCAAGGAGGCAGCTAGGCTTTAGGCCGCGAGGTGCCGAAAACCGCCGAAATCGAGAGAAACGCGAGATTCGGCGGGCAAGCGAGCCGATTTTGGGCTGTGGGACACGTAAGTAGGGCTGTGGGGCAAGATCGGATCGGCGGATGATCGGCGAAAGTCGGCGAAGTGTCGGCGGAAGGCGGCGGAGGACGGCGGAAGCCGGGTTTCGGGATTCGGGGTTCGGGAGGGAAGCGGCCAACAGCAGGGGCCAGGGGCGAGGGAACGGACGGGGGAGAGTGGCACAGGCGTCCACGCCTGTGTCTGGGATGGAGTTCCGGAGGCGGAGCGGGTGGGGGACACGGCCAGACTCACACAGGCGAGACGCCTGTGTGGGCGAAAAGGCGAAGAGGCGAGCCGCACTGCTTCGCAGCGCTGAAGTCGAAGAGTCGGAACGGCCGGGAACCGAGGCCAGGGTACAGGGGCCAGGGGCCAGGGGAACGGCCAGGGTCTGATGGCAGGTCTCAGGTTCTATTGTAAGCGGAGTAGTCATCGTCCTTTAGCTATCCGTATGAGCGGTTGGAAAAAGAACACTTGTTTTATACGGCATTTGGGGCGGGATGTCAATATGCGTGTTGCGATGAAAATCTCATTCGCGGGGCCGCGAATTTGGTTCGCGGGCGTTCTGGCCAGCGGCAGTGTAGAGGCCTTCTCGGGCGACGTGGAGCGTCTCCGATTTCTCCCTGCGCGCAGGGAGGCGGGTCGGTGTCGCGCGGGGCGCGAATCTGATTCGCGGGCAAAA
>Ga0315282_10005944_pt1 | contig 20599 bp, 23 predicted proteins | sample YL17G07_20_MG_FD_203693 | JGI IMG/M metagenome (GOLD analysis project Ga0315282, IMG submission 203693) | Sediment microbial communities from Yellowstone Lake, YNP, Wyoming, USA - YL17G07_20 | ecosystem: Environmental > Aquatic > Freshwater > Lake > Sediment | place: USA: Wyoming | collected... | reverse complement strand
AAAAAACTTTTCATCCACAAGCTTTGCCATTTTTTGAGTGTCCATCAATCCATTTGGATTATATTCACATCCTGAACAGGCAGTAGGAACCCTGACACGGGGACCGCAAGAGGCAATTTTCTGATCCGAATCTGCTAACTCCTCATATACGGACTTAAAATTACGGTAATCAACATAAGGCAGCTCGATAGATTGCCTGAAAGACAGGTGCACATAATTACCTGCATATTTTTTTGCCACCCGTACAATCTTCTCTAACCTGGAAAGTGGCACCCTGCCGCCGGGGCAGCGTAACCTGACCGTGAACATATCTTTCTGTCGTTGTTTAATCAGGCCTCCTGATTTCAGGGTGTTGAAGTCCATCACGCCCACCCTGCCTTCGATCTTGGCATCTATAGTTACTTTATTGGTCTGGTCTTCTATAAACTTATCAACCATTGGAACGGCCTCCTGCTTTCCGGATTAAAAGTCTAAAGGTACCGTCGGTTCTCTCGTCAACACTTACTATCTTATGACCTTCTTCCTTTATCGCCCGTGGAACGTTTCGTATAGGTTCTCCATCGTCAATAATAACTTCTAAAATCTGCCCGTCCTGCAACTGTTCTAATTTCAGTTTTGCTTTAACAAAGTTAAGAGGGCAGCCCACATTTTTCAAGTTCAAACTATCGTCAATTTTTAGTTCCATTATTATTCCATTGTCACTTTACAATTTTGACTGGCACCTCAGTTACATCACCATCTTGTATAAGAAACCCCTTCAAAACCGGGTTATCGGAATCCTGAAGAGAAACGATTACATAGGTTACGTCCGGCGTAAGCGCCAGCCGGATATCCTCTGCCGATGGCCTGGCAGGGGTCCCAGGATGACCGTGATATATAGCCAGCATCTTAAGGCCATTCGAGCGAATATCCTTAACCACCGCAAACTGTTCTTTCGGCTCCATCATAAAGTGGTCGCTGCTGTTGTCAATGTTTGTCATCTTGTAAAGCTTCTCGACTTTACCGTCGCTGCCAGCCAGAATGCCACAGGCCTCAACAGGTGCCCGGGCCTTTGCCTGTGCGACCATCTGCCTAAATATATCGACCGGAATTTTTAATTGGGCCATTTTCAACCTTTTTTCAAGTCGCAAACAGGTTGCTCTTCATCTTTCAGTTCAGTTATCTTCGGGTTGCTACCGCAAAGCGGACAGTTTGGATTACGATTCAACTTAACTTTGCGAAATTCCATCGTCAGGGCGTTATATGTAAGCAGTGTATTTGTCAGCAACTCGCCCATATTCAACAAGTACTTTATCGCCTCGGTGGCCTGCAGCGACCCAATAACCCCTGCCAATACTCCTAATACTCCTGCCTGTGAACATGAGGGGACAACCCCGTCGGGCGGCGGTGACCGAAAAATACAGCGATAGCAGGTAGTTTCGCCGGGTAATACCGTTATTAACTGCCCACCAAACTGGAGAATTCCTGCATGTGAAAATGGTACTTTTTCAAAATAGCAGGCGTCATTGATAAGGAATTTAGCAGGGAAATTGTCCGTGCCATCGATAACAAAGTCATATTGTTGTATAATCTCCGCTATATTATCAGCAGTTACCCTCATCTTATAGGTTTGGACGGTAACCTCAGGATTTATTGCTTGTATCTTGGCTTTGGCAGAGTCGACCTTTTCGATACCAATATCGGCCGTATGATGAATGATTTGCCTCTGCAGGTTAGTCAGGTCAACTTTGTCATAGTCGATAATACCAATTGTTCCAACTCCAGCCGCAGCCAAATACAATCCAACCGGTGCGCCCAAGCCGCCGGCACCAACAATTAACACCTTCGAGGAAAGCAATCTTTCTTGCCCAGCCCCACCAACCTCCTCAAGGATTATTTGTCGGCTGTAGCGTTCTATTTGCTGCTCAGTCAGTCCCACAGCCGCCTCCCATGAAGTAAAGAAACTCCACTTTATCATCATCCTTGAGGACTGTTCGTTCAAACTCGGTTCTTCTTAGAATCTGTCCGTTAAGTTCAACGGATACCATATCTGGCATCTTTACCTTTTGTTCCACCAAAAGCTCACTTACCGTTAAGCCGTCACTAAAACTGGTTTCTTTGCCATTTACAAGAAGTTTCATTTTTCTACCTCATATACCTTTTCAATTGCCTGTTCAAAATCACCTTTAATGTCCTCAAAATCTTCGATGCCTGCTGAAATTCTTACCATATCTTCGGTTACTCCCATTTGTTTCTGTTGCTCAAGGGAAAACTCGTGAAAGATGGTCGATGAAGGATGTATGACCAGCGTCTTTGCGTCACCCAGATTTGCCAAGTTCTTGGCCAGCTTTACTGAATCAATGAATTTAAAAGCCCTTTGCTTATCGCCAAGACCAAACGTTAGTAACCCACCACCTCGACCGCCAAACAACTTGACAACTCTGCTATGGAATTCACTGCTTGGCAAGCCGGGATAATTTACCCACCTAACTTTGGAATGTCCCTGCAGATACTGCGCCAATTTCTTGGCATTTTTGCAGTGCTTAGCCATTCTGCCGGGGAGGGTCTCCAGACCTTGTAGCATCAGAAAAGAATTCATTGGCGCCGGACAGCCGCCAAGGTCGCGATAAATCAAGTTGCGCAGGTGCGTAAGAAAAGCTAATTGGCCAGCTTTTTCAGATAATTGTTTTATGTCTTCAAATGGCCCATCTGACCAGTCGTAACTTCCCGTATCGATTATCGCCCCGCCAATGGCGGTGCCGTGCCCATTAATAAACTTTGATGTTGAATGAACAACAATATCCGCACCAAACTTTTTAGGTTTGACCAGAAAAGGCGTGGTAACGGTATTATCGACAATCAATGGTATGTTGTCCCTGTGAGCAATTTCCGCGATAGCTGGTATATCGGGCACGTCCATCCGGGGATTGCCGATAGTCTCAATAAAAATTAGTTTTGTCTTCTTATTGACGGCCTTCGCAAAACGTTCTGAATCCGCAGCGTCAACCAAAGTTGTTTTTACATCGAATCGCCCCAGCGTATTCTTGAACAAGGATATAGTGCCTCCGAATATACCGGCTGCAGCAATTATCTCATCGCCGCTTCTAACCAGACCCATTACAACCGATGCTATCGCTGCCATCCCGCTGGAGGTTGCGATGCAGCCGATTCCACCTTCAAGTTCCGTAAGCCTTGCCTCAAGAGCAGAAGTGGTTGGATTTGCAATCCGCGTGTAGATATATCCCGGTGCTTTGCCGTCAAAAACATCTGCAAGCTCCTGCGCGGTTTTGTAAGCATACGAAACCGTCTGATAGATTGGGACTGTGGTAGCGCCGCTGCTACTATCATCTTTGAAACCGCCATGTATAGCCAATGTATCAGTCTTCATTATGGTTCTCCCTTCAATGCATATCGCCTTTTTCTGCTCTTATCACGGCACACAGGGCTAGTTCATGGCCTGTTCGAGCATTGCGACCGGTCCAAAGGACTCTTGGGTCGCCGACCTGAGAAGTTCGAGAAAATCGTTCTGAGGCAGTGCTCCACCTATGCAGCGAAACCAGTCATTGATATTTTTGCGTATTTCTTCCGGCAACGGGGCCTTGAGTACAATTTCAGCAAAAATAGTGCGACCTCCGGGACGTAATACCCGGACAACTTCTCGCATAACGGCATTTTTGTCCGGGGAAAGATTATAGATGCCATTAACCGCGACAAGATCGACTGAGCCGTCAGGCAACGGTATATTGTCCGCTGCTGCGCAGAGAAATTCAGCATTTCGCACGTTGAGCGCCTCCATATTTCGTCGGGCTTTGGCGATCATTTCCTCTGATATATCAAGACCGTAAACTATGCCGCTATAGCCGGTTACTTGAGCATATAAATATAGGTCAAGCCCTGCCCCACAACCTAAATCGAGAATCTTCTCACCAGGTTTAATATCAATATAGGGTTGCGGATTACCTGCCCCTGTGAAAGATTCCCACATTGAGCCGGGCAGTTTATCCAGTAATTCGCTGGAGTAACCAACACTTTCGGCAAATTTCCTTCCCACCGGGAAGTTGAATTTTGCCTGCGGATAAGAAGCTACTTCGCCGTATTTTTTCTTGACGGCTTGCTTTATCTGCTCTGGGGTCATTTTTTGAAGATCGCTGCTGGAAGGCGCAGCCGGAGCTGTCGAGCACGAGGCTCCGCTACTGAAGACCTTCGATAAAAGCTTCTCCAGAAAGCATACCCCCGTCATCCCTGCAAAGATCATCATTGCTCCCGCAAAATATGCCAACGGTTTAAAAAACAGCAGTCCTACGATAACAATTGTCCCCATCACAATTCTGGTAAGGTTTAAAGACTTCATTTTTATTTTCTCTTTTTTATATCTGGTAGTCAAGCAAAGGTTTTGTATGAATGCCGCACTCGCCGCCGCATTTACTTGTTCCAATCCATCTGCCGGCCCGCTCATCTGCTCCCTGCGCTATCTTTGTGCAGGGCCAGCAGCCAAGCGAGCGGTAACCCTTGGCGTAAAGCGGATTCACATCGACTTTGTTAATTGCCAGATACTGCCAGACCTCACGCTCATACCAAATGAGTATGGGATTGAGCTTGATAAGGCCGATGTCGCGTTCCTCAATTTCTTTAAAGTCTGTTCTTGTTCGTCCTTCTGTGCAGCGAAGTCCCGTAACCCAGCACTTAACGTTCATTTCTTTAATCGCCTGACGAGTCGGTTTTACTTTAAGAATATCGCAGCAGCGGTCCGGGTCGGTTTCATAGAGTCGGTCGGGAATTTCCTCGTCGTTGCTGAAGACTTTTAGCTCCGGATATTTTGCGACCTGCTCTTTCATAAATTGTTTTGTCTCCCGCGGCTTGAATCTGGTTGTTATGATGAAACCTTTGATTTGCGGACTGACCTGTTTTGCTAAATGCCAGACCGCTACGGAGTCCTTACCCAGACTGTTGGCCACAACGAGTGCATCGCCAAACTTTTTATACGCCTGTTCAATTAGGCCGAGCGACCGTTCCACTTTTTCAGCGAAATTGAGCTTTTCTACCAGTTCTGCGACACTTTCTGTCTCGACTACGGTCAACATAACACAAACTCCTTAAAAAATTAGGATAATTAATGCTTTATATTTCATATTCCGGTCTTTTGATTTTTCCGAAACCGATGCGGTGCCAGATTCTTTCGTGAAGGTAAAATGCACCGATTTTTACCAGCGTATCGAGCAGCCCTACTTTTGCAGCAATATCAAATTCCTTACTGATAGCCAGTGTAACTATGAATGTTACCATCGTTCCTCCTGCCCTCCAGCTTAGGGCCTTAGCTATACTTCTAACGTGTGTATCCACTGGTTTTGCCCTTACCTTTCTTTACATAAATACTTTCAGAAGAGTGTACGCACTAAGGAAAACCACTAACGTTCCCACAGCGAACATAAAGGGGCGATGAGGAATCTTTCGGCATGCGTATGCCCCTATTGGTGCTGCGATTGCTCCTCCGATGGCGAGTCCGGCAATAATAGGCCAGTGTTTCAGGCCCATAGTTACAACAAACGTCAACGAGGCTGCCAGTGTCACAAAGAACTCGGCTGCGTTTACTGAGCCAACGGTCAGACGCACGTGATTTCCGCGTGCGATTAACGTTGAAGCAACAACAGGTCCCCATCCACCGCCGCCAATAGCATCGATAAATGCGCCAAAGAACCCCAGAGAAGTCAGATGTTTGCCTACCATCGTTGGGGGTGGGGGTTTTGTTCTGAATACGCGAATGATGATAAACGCTCCCATCAACAGCAGGTATATTGCTATTACAGGCTTGAGTCGTTCTCCAGGGAGATTCACCAGGACATAGGACCCAACCACTGCACCAAAAACTCCTGGGACAACCAGCGACCAGAACAAACGGCGGTTCACATTTCCGAAGTAATGGTGGGATATACTGGATGCCCCGGTAGTGAACACCTCAGATGCATGGACAGTCGCACTGACGATGGCGGGGGAAAGTCCCCGGGACAGAAGAAGGCTTGAGGCACTTATGCCGTAACCCATCCCTAGAGCGCCATCTACGACCTGTGCCAAGAAACCAACACAAATGTAATAGAACATTTCTTCCATACTCGTTTCCTCAGTTTTCTTATAGCTGAATCATGTTATTGCTTTTGCTATATTAACCTAAATTCCCATAGAATTACTGTGATATGTAAAAACAAAAAAAGGTTTTGTTTCTATATTGCATAATTAGGAGCATATTTTTCCCTTTGAGCACACTCTATTTTAACAAGGTCAGCAAAAGTGATGCTGTTGTAAATATCTGCAATAGCACCGCTTATATTTTCCCACATTTTGGAGAACACATAATCTCCTGTTAAATCAGGTGCCTGCCGGTCAGTTTGAATGTTTCTGTGAGCACTACCCTGCAGAAAGCCGATTACTTCCCCAACAGTCAGATTTTGAGCAGGTCTGGCTAAAATGTAGCCCCCGTCATTGCCTCTTCTGGATTCTACAAAGCCGCCATGTTTTAATTCAGCTAAGATAACCTCAAGAAACCGCAATGGTATGGCCTGGGCCAAGGCGATATCGTGTACCTTGACAGGATTTGCAGTATTGCGCATAGCAAGCTCAAAAATCGCCCTTAAAGCGTATCTGCACTTTCGTGAAACTGCGTTTAGCGATACCATTAGTTTCGCACTCCTTAAACTTCAAGTAATTAATCCTCATCAAGTCAATCGGAATATTAACATTATATTTCTTAATTGTCAAGAGGTTTTTTAGGATTTTTTCAAAAATTTTTTAATTTTCCTATTAACAATAGGGGTATAAAACGTATAATATACTACCAATACAGTAGGAATACTGGAGGATTTTATATGAAACTATCTACCCGAACCAGATATGGAGTAAGGGCTATATTAGAACTGGCGGCAAGCCAGGGCAAGGGGCCTATGCAGGTTAAGACCATTGCGCATCGGCAGGATATATCCGTCAAGTATCTCGAACAGTTAATGGCCATACTCAAATCAGCAGGATTTGTAAGGAGTATCAGGGGCGCCAAAGGCGGTTATATCCTTGCCAAACCTGCGAATCAGATTAAACTTAGCGATATTTTTAATGCCCTTGAAGGCCCTGTAACCACCGTCGAGTGCCTTGAAAATGAAAATTACTGTGCAAGAGTTGCTGATTGTGTAACAAGGCAGGTCTGGGCAGAGGTGCAACAGGCAATTATGAACGTCCTGCAATCGGTGACTTTGCAGGATTTGGTTGACAGGACAAAGGACAAAAGGACCTTAAGTTATCAAATATAGACAGATAAAGGACAAATTATGAGTGCCATATTCGAAAATATAACCTCAACGGTTGGATTTACTCCTCTGGTGCGAATCAATAAGCTCGGCTCGGGCAAAGCTGCTATTCTGGCCAAGCTTGAATCATTAAATCCGGGTGGCAGCGTGAAGGACAGGATTGCTCTGTCGATGATTGAGGCGGCGGAAAAGAAGGGGCTGATAAAAGCGGAAACCGTTATAATTGAACCGACCAGCGGCAATACCGGCATAGGACTTGCTTTTATATGTGCTGCAAAGGGATACCGATTGATACTAACTATGCCGGAATCTATGAGCATCGAGAGGAGGAAGCTATTAAAATTGTTTGGGGCAGAGATTGTTCTGACTCCCGCAGAGCGTGGTATGACCGGCGCAGTTCAGGAGGCCGAGCGGCTCGTGGCGGAAAATCCTAACGCTTTTATGCCGCAGCAATTTAAAAACCCCGCAAATCCGCAGATTCACAGGGAAACTACGGCGAAGGAGATTTGGGCAGATACCGATGGTAAGGTTGATATTTTTGTTTCCGGCGTCGGAACCGGTGGAACGTTGACCGGATGTGGTGAAGTGTTAAAACAACACAATAAGGACCTGAAGGTCGTTGCAGTGGAGCCGAAGGATTCGCCGGTGCTTTCCGGCGGCAAACCAGGCCCGCATAAGATACAAGGCATCGGGGCCGGATTTGTGCCGGAAGTGTTGAACGTTGAGATAATCGACGAAATTATGCAGGTTTCGAATAATGACGCTATGAAGACAGCCCGTCAATTGGCGGTGAAAGAGGGAATATTGGCGGGAATAAGCTCAGGAGCCGCCTTGTGGGCGGCAATCCAGGTTTCGCAGCGTCCGGAGAATGAAGGCAAAACAATAGTAGTAATTTTGCCCGATACCGGAGAGAGATATATCTCTACTGAAATGTTTGAGTAATAAGCTTTTGCCTTTTCGAGAGGGTCTGACAATGCGAGAGAACAGGCTGGACAGCAGGAAAATAGAAAATTTAGTTGGCGAAATTACCCGCACGTATAAGGGCGATTCCGGCATAAATTTTATCGAGGCCTCTAATCTGCCCGTGCGGGACAAGATTGTAGAGATTCTTGATTTGTTCACTGAGCTGCTTTTCCCAGGCTATACCGGCAAAAGAACGGTTACAAAATCGAATATAAGTTACATTGTTATTGATATTCTATACCATGTTTACACCGAGCTTACCGAGCAAATAGAACGGGCTTATAAATACCGCTGCAGAATGGAGAAGTGCGACACCGGTGACTGCCGGGCAATGGCTGAGGATGCCGCCGAACATTTATTGGCTCAGCTGCCAAAGATTAGAGAGATGCTGAAGGGCGATGTTGGTGCGGCTTTCGACGGAGACCCCGCTGCGAAATCTTACGAGGAAATTGTGATAAGTTATCCCTGCATCATGGCAATTGCAACGTATCGCATTGCCCACGAATTATATCTGAAAGAAGTGCCGTTGATTCCACGCATAATGACCGAATGTGCGCACGCAAAAACCGGTATCGATATACATCCCGGTGCAAAGATAGGCAAAAGCTTCTTTATCGACCACGGCACCGGTGTTGTAATAGGTGAAACTACGGTCATAGGTGACAATGTGAAAATTTATCAGGGTGCTACGCTTGGAGCTCTGAGTTTCCCCAAGGATGAGAGAGGAAAAATAATAAGGGGCGGCAAAAGACATCCAACGATAGAGGACAACGTGACAATCTATGCCGAGGCAACGATACTTGGCGATGTAGTCATTGGAAAGAATGCGGTAATCGGCGGCAATGTCTGGATAAAAGAGTCGGTGCCGGCCGGCGTTACCGTTACAATGCCAAAAGCGGACTTGGTTTATGTAAAACATGAGAAGAAAGTAAAAAAATAAAAAAGACAGCTCTTGGCTTTTGTCTTTTTACTTTTGCTACTCTGCGTAGTCCCTAAGGGACGTAGCACGAGCTTTTCAGGAGGTTTTTTGGACGAGAAGCTGCTTGAAAAAATCGAACGGTTAAAGGCCGAGCGCAAGGCCGTGATACTTGCGCACAATTATCAGCCCGGTGAAATTCAGGACCTGGCTGATTTTTGCGGTGATTCTCTGGGCTTGAGTATAAAGGCGGCGGAGACTGATGCGCAGGTAATCGTGTTTTGTGGCGTAAAGTTTATGGCCGAGACCGCTGCTATTCTTTCCCCGGGAAAAACTGTGCTTTTGCCGGATAAATTTGCCGGTTGTCCTTTGGCTGATATGATAACCGCAGAGCAGTTAAGCGGGCTGAAACAGAAATATCCCGATGCGGTGGTCGTCTGTTACGTGAACAGTTCCGCAGAAGTCAAGGCCCAGAGCGATTATTGCTGCACCAGCTCTAATGCGGTTGAGGTAGTAAACTCCATCCCGCCGGACAGGCAGATTATTTTTGTGCCGGACCTGCATCTTGGCCGGTTTGTCATTGAGAAAACCGGCAGAGACCTTGTGCTCTGGCCGGGCTATTGCATAACGCATGTAATGATAACCGAAGAGGATATTAAAAATGCAAAAACAAGATACCCCGATGCGATTGTAATGGCGCATCCGGAATGTACGGAGCCGGTTAAGAAGCTTGCTGACCAGCTGCTCAGTACCGGTCAAATGCTCGAATTTGTCAGGAGAAGCCCGGCAAAACGCTTTATAGTCGCCACTGAGACAGGGATGATTTATCCTTTGAAAAAGCAGAATCCAGAAGCTGAATTTATTGCGGCCAGCGACAGGGCGATTTGCCCTAATATGAAAAAGATTACTTTGGAAAAAGTGGCCTGGTCGCTGGAGGATATGCAGTATAAAATTATAGTACCAGAGGAAATAAGAATAAAAGCAAAAAAGGCGCTTGATAGAATGGTAGAGATTTTACCTTCAAAAGTTGGGAAGGATTAAAAAATGAACAAAGAGACTCAATATCACCTGGAAACTCTTGCCCTGCATGCAGGCCAGAAGGTTGATTCAGATACGCTCAGCCGCGCTGTGCCTGTTTATCAAACCACCAGCTATTGTTTTAAAAGCACCGAGCATGCAGCAAACTTGTTTGCGCTCAAAGAGTTTGGCAATATCTATACCCGCCTGATGAATCCCACGACGGATGTATTGGAGAAACGGCTGGCTGCGCTGGAAGGTGGCGTGGGCGGCTTGGCGTTAAGCTCAGGCCAGTCGGCTAGTTATGTGAGCGTATTTAATATCTGCGGTGCGGGAGGCCATATCGTATCTTCGAACTCGCTCTACGGCGGAACAGTAACGCTGTTCAGTCAGACATTCAAAAAGCTGGGCATCGATGTAACATTTGTTGACCCTAAAAAGCCGGAGAATTTTGCCGGAGCAATCAGGGATAATACACGGCTGATTTACATAGAGAGTATCGGCAATCCCAAAAATGATATCTTGCAGTATGAAAAAATAGCGGAAATCGCACACAAAAACGGTATGCCGGTGATTTGCGACAATACCGTTACGACGCCGATGTTGTTCAGACCGTTTGAATACGGTATCGATATTGTGGTTCATAGCTGCACAAAGTTTATCGGTGGACACGGCACGAGCATAGGCGGAGCAATTGTCGATTCGGGTAAATTCGGCTGGGCAAACGGCAGATACCCAGAGCTTACTGATCCTGACCCAAGCTATCACGGCGTCAAATATGTCGAGTCGTTTGGTGAATTGGCGTATATCATCAAGGCCAGAACACAATTTTTGCGCGATATGGGTTCCTGTATGTCGCCGTTCAACGCTTTTTTGTTTTTGCAGGGACTGGAAACGCTGCATCTTCGTATGCCCCGGCACAGTGAAAACGCCCTCAAACTTGCTAAGTGGCTCGAAAAGCATAAATCAGTTAATTGGGTCAATTACCCCGGACTTCAATCACATCCGGATTATGCACTTGCGAAAAAATATATGCCCGATGGTCAAAGTGCAATATTGGGTTTTGGGATTAAAGGCGGCAAAAAGGCGGGTATAAAATTCATCAATAGTGTAAAACTTGCCAGCCACCTTGCTAATATCGGCGACAGTAAAACACTTGTGATTCACCCAGCCAGTACGACGCATCAGCAGTTGACGGAAGCCGAACAGCTTGCAGCCGGTGTAACTGAGGATTATATTCGTGTCTCAGTCGGCACCGAGCACATCGACGATATAATCGCCGATTTTGAGCAGGCCTTAAAGGTAAGTCAAACGTAAGAAATATGTGGGAATATACGGACAAAGTTAAAGACCATTTTTTCAATCCGCACAATGTCGGAGAAATAGAAGATGCGGACGGGGTTGGTGAGGTCGGCTCACTCGCCTGTGGAGATGCCTTAAAGCTTACTTTCAAACTTGATAAAAACGGCAAAATTAAGGAAGCAAAGTTCAAAACCTTCGGCTGCGCAAGCGCAATTGCAACATCATCGGTATTAACCGATATGATAAAAGGCCTGACGCTGGATGAAGCTGCTAAAATCACTAACAGGGACATTGCAAATTATCTGGGCGGGCTTCCTGAGCAAAAAATGCACTGTTCGGTTATGGGCAGGGAGGCCCTCGAAGCAGCCATCGAAAATTACCGAGGCGGCGGTAAAAAGAAACACGAGCTCGAAGGGAAAGTTGTTTGCACCTGCTTCGGCGTTACTGAAAATGAAATCGAAAGAGTCATACGTGAAAACGACCTGACAACGGTTGAGCAGGTAACAAATTACTGCAAAGCAGGCGGCGGCTGCGGCGGCTGCAAAGGCGAAATCGAAAAAATCATCGAAAATATCCAGGGCGAAAAAGCAGGACGTATCCTTGAAACAGCACCACGATGGGCCGGCAGATTGACGAATATCCAAAAGATACAAATGATTCAGCAGACAATCAACGAGCAAATCCGACCCGCCTTGCGGGCAGACGGCGGCGATATCGAACTGATAGACGTTGATGGTAACAAAGTAATAGTTGCCCTGCGAGGAATGTGCGCACAATGTGCGATTGCGGATATCACTATGAAAGACCTCGTTGAGGCCAAACTCAGAGAATTTGTCAGCGATGAACTCTACGTGGAAGAATCAAAGGACGCAGCCGACGACCAGAGGAAATAAGCTATGAGAACCATATACTTCGATAACAATGCTACAACAAAAGTCGCCGATGAGGTGTTAGAAGAGATTAGACCGTATTTCTGCGAGCTTTACGGCAACCCTTCGAGTATGCACACCTTCGGCGGACAGGTCGGCATTAAAATCCGCGAAGCGCGCGAAAAGGCGGCGGCGCTTCTCGGCTGCGACCCGGCGGAAATTATATTTACCGGCTGCGGCACCGAGAGCGATAACACGGCAATCAAGGGGACACTGGCCGCTTATCCTGATAGACGCAAGGTCATAACCACCCGCGTCGAGCACCCTGCCGTGCTGAGCGTCTGCCGCGAGCTTGAAGGTCACGGCTATAGTGTTGTGGAGATACCAGTCGACAGAAAAGGCCGGCTCAATATCGAACATCTGGAAGAGCAGCTTAATGAAGACACCGCTATCGTGACGATTATGTATGCCAATAACGAGACGGGCACGATATTTCCCATTGAAAAAATCGCCGAAATGGTGACAGGTAAAGGGATTGTTTTTCACACCGATGCCGTTCAGGCGGTCGGTAAAATTCCCGTCAACCTCTCGAAAAGTGGTATCGATTTGCTTAGCATATCAGGCCACAAACTGCACGCACCTAAGGGAGTTGGAATACTCTATGTCAGAAAAGGGACGCGCCTCACCCCGTTTATGCTGGGCGGACATCAGGAAGGTGGGCGAAGGGCTGGCACCGAAAATGTCCCCGGCATAATCGGCCTGGGCAGGGCCTGCGAATTGGCTATGCAAAACTTCAGAGAGGAAAATAAAAGGGTCAAATACCTCCGCGACAAGCTCGAAAAGGCAATTCTTGAAAAATGCCCCGACTGTATGGTCAATGGAGATGCCGAAAATCGTCTGCCGAATACGAGTAATATTAGTTTTGAATTTATTGAGGGCGAAGCAATATTGCTTATGCTCGACAAATTCGGCATTTGTGCCTCCAGCGGCTCCGCCTGCACTTCCGGTTCGCTCGAACCATCGCACGTTTTGCGTGCTATGGGTGTCCCCTTCACCGCCGCTCACGGCTCAATCCGCTTTAGCTTAAGCCGATACAACACCGAAGAAGAGGTTGGCTACACAATTGAAAAAATGCCTCAAATAGTCAACCGCCTCCGCGAGTTGTCGCCTTTTGTCGCCAAATAATAGATGTTGGCAAAAAATTTCCTCGGCCTATGGCACCCTCAGAAGCACAGGTATGTGGCCGTTCTGTTGGAGCGTTTCTATAATGTGCAGAATAATAAAAATCCAGATGAACCACATCCCAAGCACCAGTTTCTTTGCGAAAATATCCGTGTTTATTTGATATTGTGCGCTGCCCTTATACAGCGATAATTTGGGTATGAATCGCGGTGTGCGTTTGATGTAATCGAGATATGACTGGTCGAATTTGTCCACCAGCTTCTTTTCCTCCACGAGAATCGTCAGAGGATAGTACGACAAATAGAAAATGACCAGCGCCGCCAGAACAAGGATGTTTTCCGATGCTAATCCGATGCCAATCGCTCCTATGAGACTGAAAACATATAAAGGGTGCCGTACCATCGAGTAAGGGCCTTCTGTGATAAGCTCAAGCTTTTTGTAACCGCTGATGTATAATAATGCCCACAGCCTGCCGATGCTGCAAATCGTAAGCAGAAATAAGCCCGACATCTCAAGGAGTGCATCCGTCAAACTACCCTGACTGAATGAACCCGTCGTAAAAAGTGCCAGAAACAGGACCAGAACGCCGAAAATGCGGGAAACTATTACCCGCCGGCGTGCAATCTTCAATAGTAGTCTGTTCTCGTGTACGCCCATATACTAAAATCTCCCTATAGTAACTGGCTCACCGTCTGTGCATTAGTGAGATTACCGAAGGAGGCTCGACGGCCTTTCTGTTAAGGTTACGTATTATCTTCCTTCCACATTCAGAAAACCCTTCTTTTTCAAGGTTCGCAGTATTACGTATGAACACAATCCTGTCAAAAATATCGACACCCAAACCGGGTCAAATTGCAGTTTGCCCGAATAGAAAAAATCTTCTCCTATTTCCAGACAAGTAAATATAGCTATTATAGCAAAGAAAGTAGAGTATTCCCTTTTAAGCACAGTCTTCAGCGAAAATGGCAAAGCTGCTTTCTGCCAGTTTCTGAATCGGGGAAACAATAATGGTGTTCTGTGTGCCCATTCAACGAACGTATTACCGAATTTTTCGCGAAGAATTTTTTCCTCTGCGAGGATTATTAGCCCATAGTACAGGAAGAAAAGGAAAATAAGCGCTATAACAAGAACCAGAGAGCGAGGGAACATTGAAACACCGAGCCATATAAAAAAATTGCCTGTGTACAATGGATGTCTGATTATGGAATACATCCCCGTAGTATTTAGAGTGCTTGCCCTTGGTTTGCTTGTTGTCCTGCCCGATGTCCCTTTAGGGACATAACCGACGGTAAAAACCCGGATTGCTAATCCGGATAGTGAAACAGCAAAAAAAATGCCATCCCACAGCAAGTCCAGGTAATGTTCACCTCGAGGGTATGAAAAATGTTTCATAGCAATTAAGAAAAGGCCTATTGTAAGTAGCGGCAGAAAACTTCTCCACTTGAATAACCAGTTCCCCACGGATTCAAATCTTTCCTTCAGAGGCATCAAACATTTTTCCGATGCGTTTCGGTAAGCTGCCAGCGTGTTACCGGCACGCGTTTTTATTTTATAATCCTTGTGCGTTATATTCCAAACGCTATACGTTAAATTGCACTGCCGAAGGAGGGAGTCGAACCCTCACGGGGGGTGAACCCCACGGGATTTTGAATCCCGCGCGTCTGCCAGTTCCGCCACATCGGCCTTCCAATTGATTATTGATTATCGATGGGTTTTTGTCAATTACAAACAACTGCGCTTTGCCGGATGGCTGCGGTCAGGGGGCTTGGTCGTCTGGTCTGTTCGCCAGACCAGGGAAGACATTTTGCAGGGCCCTGTCGAAACTGGTCGTATAGATGATGCATATTGAAAAAGTGATGGCCCAATACAATTTGAAGACGTAGTTGCAGAATACGAAAATTATGAGGACGGCAACCAGGCCGAGAATAATCTGAACGAGTGTGGCATCACGGTCGCTGATACACTCTTCATCAATGATTCCTAAAGAGACCATAAGAAGTATCAGCACGCCGTTGATTATGTTCCATATCGGGAAAACAAGCAGCCAGTCGGAGGCAACGGCGTTAGTCAGCGTATACACTGCTGCAATGGTCCCGGTGACCAAATTCGTCAGCACCGCGAAGCACATCATCACTCTCTTTTCGAACACTGTCTTTTCTCTCGTTGTGAACACGTGATAAATACAAAGGCATATTGTGGCGAGGAACAACACGAGTGGGGCAAACAACATCCACGCATTGATCTCCGCGGCTTTTACAAAGAAGGTATCTATCTGGTTGCGCATATGGCTGTTAGCGAGGTAAAGCACAATCAGTGTTACAGCCATAAGAAACAGCGACAGTTCATCGTAGGTAGGAATGAAAGGCCTGAAACTTTCCTTGTAGAGTTCTACCCGTATATCCGAGGCATCGCCAGGAAAGAATCGGGTGTCTCTGTCCCATTCTGGGACACTCGGCTTGGGCCGCTCTGGAATCGGCTCTTTATTCGAGCTGATTGCCGGCCTGCCTTTGGTTGTCCAGGGAATGACCACCAGATGATTGCACTTGGGGCATTTGCCTTTCTTGTCGACCCCATCGTCAGGGGCCAATATCCTCTGTCCGCAATAGATGCACTTAAATCGTATCACGGCTTAACCTCGCCTCCTGAAAAATCGTTATTTCTCTGTGGTCTCTGTGTTCTCTGTGGCCAAAAATCAGTAATCGAGAAAGACTATATCTTCCGGAATTACTACCACGTCTCTGTGTTTCGGGCCGAGTATCTTGCGAATCTCAGAACTATGTTTGCCCGCTAACAGCTTTAGTTGAGCGCTGCTCAGGCTGGTGACAGCCTTGGCCTTATCGTTGAGCATAACAACGTCCCCAGCCTCAAATGAGCCTTCAATCGATGTCACTCCGCTCGGCAATAGGCTCTTGCGGCCTTTTACCGCCTGCAGCGCACCTTCATCGATATGTATGACGCCTGCTGAAGCGCTATTTAAAATCCATCTTTGACGGTTGCTTAGTTTTCGTTTGGCCATAAAGACTGTGCCGATTTCCTCGCCGCCGATAATTCGGCCGATAACATTTTTCAATCTGCCGTCTGCTAAAACTATCCGGCAGCCGGCGTTTGAGGCGATCTTAGCTGCTTCTATTTTGGTCTTCATTCCGCCGGCGGCAAATTTACTGCCGCGGCTGCCGGCACTTTTTACAATCTGGTCCGTAATTTCATAAACGGCCTTCACAGGTTTTGCATCATCGAACTTGCGAGGGTCCTCGTCATAAAGGGCGTCGATATCGCTTAACATTATCAGAACATCGGCATCGAGTTTGCTTGCGACAAGTGCACTTAATTTATCGTTATCGCCGAAGGCAGAGCCGATTTCGTCGGTGCTTACGCTGTCGTTTTCATTCAGGATAGGCACTACTCCCAGCTTCAGCAGTGTCTCGATGGAATTGCGAAGATTTAGATAGGTTTTTCTGTTGTTGAGCACGTCTGCGGTGAGTAAGACCTGGGCGACGGTAACGCCAAAGCGGTCAAACGCTTTTCGATATTCAGTCATCAGCAATGGCTGTCCGATGGCAGCACAGGCCTGTCGCATCTTTATGTCTTTTACCCTGTCAGCCAGTTCCAGTTGTCCCGCCCCCATCCCGATAGCCCCTGATGTAATTATAACAACCTGTATCCCTCGTTTACGTAAGCCGGCTATTTCTCCGGCAATGCCTCGAATATAGGCAGTATCAATCTCGACAGTGTCTTCTTTCGTAAGCGTATTGGTGCCTATCTTGATAACTATTTTTTTTACATTTTCAAAGTTTCGCATCGTAACTGCCTTCATTGATTAGCTCACCGTGACCACATATTAAGCTATTGTCGCAGATTCTTCAATAGTCTGCAAACTTGTTGTTTTTTGCTGGCCCCCCGATGTCATTTCGAGCGGAGCCCGCCCTGAGCTTGTCGAAGGGCGAAGCGCAGTCGAGAAATCTGCTCAGAATGGTCATTGCAAGGAGTCCCAACCCATCGGGACGACGGAGAACTTGGGACGAGGAACGAGTTATTTTTGGTTGGTTCTCAAGTGGTGCTGGGCGTCTTGTAATTTCTGCAGAAAGTTGTTTTTTTTGAACGCGACGGTCCATTTGTGGAAGGTCACCCAGCCGACAAAACGAATCAGGTAGTTGCGCCAGTTGCGGTACCACCTTCTCCACCCCAGGCGTATGTTGTGTAAAAAGAAAATCAAAGTCGGAAATGAAAATATATTCAGCGCCACAAGGAACATATACTTGAACTGATAGAAGTGGCCCATGATTTTCTTGGCGCAGCGAAGTATCTGCTTTGCGGTCAGCGGCTCATCCGGCTCGAAGGTGGGAAAATTGCCGTCGTAGTATTCCCACCCTATGTCCGCAAGTGGGTAAATTCTGTTTTGCTCTTGCAGGCGGCGCCATAGCTCGGTGCCGGGCATGGGAACGGGCAGCAGTACCTGCACCGTGTCGATTTTGGCCTTGCGGATAAAATGTTTGTAGCGTTTGGCACGCTCGGCGGCGGACATTTCGAACCTCTGCCCCGCTTTTAGCGGATATCCGAAGATGAACATCCCGTGAACGAGGAATCCGAATTCGTTAAAAGTCCTCGCCAGCGACACCATCTCCTCGCACCGCACGTGCTTGTTCATCGCGCTGAGTTCTTCCTCGATGGGTGATTCGAAACCTATAGCGACCGTCTCAATGCCGGCTCGCCGCATCGCGGAAAGCAGCTCGGAATCTCTGGCTTTGTCTAATCTTATCTGAACGGTAATGCTCAGGTTCCTCTTGATGCTCTTTTCGTAGTCTCTGAGCATGTTGCAGAACCTTACCGTTTCATCTCGCTGTTGGCCGAAAAGGTCATCGACTATAAAGAATTGCTTCGCATTTCTGCCCTCGATTAATGAGCTGATATGTTCGAGCAGTCGTTCAGGGCTGGCAGGTCGTGGCTTGCCTTTGACCGTGCAGAACTCACAGTCCATCCCGCACCCACGAATCCTTTCCACTGGATATATCTTGATTTTTGCATAGCGCACCAGAGAAAAATCGGGCAGCGGCAGCTTGTCAAAGTCTGTCGTCGGCGACCTTTTTTCCGTAAGAAAGACCTCGCCGTCCTTCAGATAAGCTATACCCCTTACCTCGCTTGGCTCTTTTTCCCCTTCTATCACGCCAAGAAGCTCTGTGATTGTTTCTTCCGCTTCGCCGATAGCGACATAGTCGATACCGCTGGACAATGCCTCAGCGATGTTCCCTTCAACAAAGTGCTGGCCGCCGGCGACCGTTACGATGCCGAGTTCCTTGTAAAAACGCGCTATTTGGTAGACTCTGGGTATGGTGCTGGTCAGCCCCCCGTAAAAACCGACAACGTCAGCAGGGCGTTTTCTCTGGAGGAATTCGTGGTCGGCCCCGCCTGAGCTTCCCTTCGGGCCGAATCGGCGAAGGTTATTTTCGTCGATGACCTCTACGTCCCATTTTCCCATTTTGTTGGCGGCCGTAGCGACGCAGACTGGCCCCAGAGCCGTAGTTTTCTTGGCGATATGAGAGTAGATGTTAAAAGCCGGGTAAGCGGGTATTACGATTCTCAATTTGTATCTTTTTTTGGATAAGTCAAGCATACCACTTGCGGCCTACATCAGTTTTTTATGTGTAAATTTTTTTGCGTCGCTGCCGGAATAGTCGGCGACAATCTGACCCGAACCGATTAGCTTCCATTTGTAAATTACCAACCCTTCCAGGCCGACGGGGCCGCGGGCGTGTATCTTGTTGGTACTTATTCCAACTTCGGCACCAAGGCCGTAACGAAAACCATCGCTGAAACGAGTGCTGCAGTTCCAGAACACATTCGCAGAATCGACTAAGTCCATAAACTTTTTGGCTTTTCCCTTGTTGGCGGTAACTATGGTATCGGTATGGTGTGAGCCGTAACGATTTATATGCTCAATAGCATCATCAAGGCCGGCAACGACTTTTATCGAGAGTATGTAATCGAGATATTCTGTTGACCAGTCCTTCTCGGTTGCCGGCTTTACCTTTATTATCGAAGCTGTTTTTTTGCAACCCCGCAGCACGACACCCTTTTCTTCCAGAGCGGCCTTGACCTTCGGCAAAAATCTTTCAGCGATTTTTGCATCGACCAGCAGTGTTTCGGCGGCATTGCAGACGGCGACGTACTGGCACTTGGAATCGACGACGATATTAACCGCCATTTCCAAATCAGTTTCTCCGTCCACATAAACGTGGCATATTCCCTCAGCGTGCCCGAGGACGGGGATATTGGTATTATCCATTATGTAGCGGACAAATTCATTTGAGCCGCGAGGTATGATTAAATCGATGTATTCATCCATTTTCAGTATTTCCGTAACCTCGGCACGGGTTTCCATTAACCCCAGCCAGCCTTTCGGCATACCGGCCTTTTCGCCGGTCTCTCTGATTGTATCAGCTAATATCTTGTTTGTATGCTGTGCTTCGCTTCCGCCTTTTAGCAGGACAGCATTGCCGCTTTTTAAGCAAAGCGTGGAAATTTGCACAAGTGCATCAGGCCGGGATTCAAAAATAACTCCGATGACCCCAATTGGACAACTGACTTTGTAAAGTTCCAGCCCTTTATCAAGCTCGGTGGCTGAGAGCGTCTTGCCAACAGGGTCATCTAACTTAATCAGGCTCTCAATTCCGGCGACAACATCAGTGATTTTGTTTTCATCGAACTTCAGCCGTTTTAGCAGGGCTGCGGACAGATTGTTCTTTTTGGCCGCTGCCACGTCTTTCTTGTTGGCTGAGACAATTTTGTCGGTGTTTTGCTTTAGGGCCTTGGCAATCTCGGCTAAAGCAGCATTTTTAACCTCGGTTTTGACCGCAGCCAGTTGAATAGAAGCTTTCTTGGCCTGTTTCGCTATTTCTGCAATACCCATTTTTCATTGACTATTTTCTATTTACTATTTACCATTGATTGCCGAATTATAAATAGCCAATAATCAATAATCAATAATCAATTATGGTTGCGGGTGTAGCTTAGTGGTAAAGCTCCAGCCTTCCAAGCTGGTTACGAGGGTCCGATTCCCTTCACCCGCTCTTTTAATATCTGTCGGG
>Ga0315282_10005943_pt1 | contig 20600 bp, 18 predicted proteins | sample YL17G07_20_MG_FD_203693 | JGI IMG/M metagenome (GOLD analysis project Ga0315282, IMG submission 203693) | Sediment microbial communities from Yellowstone Lake, YNP, Wyoming, USA - YL17G07_20 | ecosystem: Environmental > Aquatic > Freshwater > Lake > Sediment | place: USA: Wyoming | collected... | reverse complement strand
GGCTGTATCAATCCTTATCGATATTAACGAGGAATGGATTACGGGTAACCGGTATTTATCTGTGAAGAGTGAGATGATCTCTTTGGATACTGTGGCTGAATTTACAGCACTATAGAGACACTACCTTTTAAATTGCATTTGAAAAGGATTTTCTTATGCATTTAATCCAATTCTCGCGTCCCATTATTACCCCCTCAGTAACCCCGCCAACCCCGACCTTTATTTTCACTCAACCGCCGACATCGCTTCACTCAGTGAATTGCCCGCAGCCTCGAATCCATGAGAGGGGGTCGGTTGAGATCCCGCGAGACCATGGCGACCCCCCCTATATTCTAGATCAATGAAAAATGAGGATTTAGATCGTATTCGCTTCAATTCTCTTAATTAGACGACGGGCAAAGAGATACCCGATGATGGGATCGCAGAGGAAAACAATCACGAATTGGATCATCACATTCTCAAACGTTGCCTCAATTATTCCTAGTTTTACCAGCACAACGAATGGAATAATGATCAGGAAATTTGCGATGCAGCCCAAATAGAAAATATATCGCGTCTGTCCCGTTCCAAAGAAAATACTCCGGATGATTGTACTCACACCGAAGAAACAGTAGGGAATAATCAGCCACCAGAATGTCGTTACGGAAAATCCGACCATTGCGGGATTCTTGTTGAAAAACTGTGAGAGAGGAGTCCACCAGAATACTCCCGAGACTGCTATGATTGCCATGAACCCGATAATGAGAATGAGGGAAGTCAGTACAACACTTTTCATCTCGTTAATTTTCCGTTCGCCAAAGTAGTTGCCGACAATTACACTCGTTCCTTCGCCCAATGCAAGCACCGGAATAATAAGTGTCCACATCACGGCCATTGCAAGACCATACCCTCCGAACTGTGCAGTTCCCATCGCGTTGAGAACCATGAGCGTTCCAATATATCCTGCATTTCTTACAAGAGAATCAAGTCCGGTCCAACCGCCGATGGAAAAAAGGGGGCTTACATAATTCCGCCATGGAAGAATAACATAGGATTTCCAGTCAATCTCAAGAAGTCTGGTTATGAAAATCAGTGAGATTATCATGAGCACAATCTTGGAAATCACATATCCGATAGCAACTCCCCGAAGCCCGAGGTGTAATGAGAAACTGAAATTTGAGATCAGGAGCAAATCGAGAACCATGTTCGTGATAACCGATACAAAGACAAGATACAATGCTTCTTTTCCCTTCTGCATCGATTTGATTCCAATAAGCAAGAGTATCGCTATTGATTCAAAGGGCAGAGCAATTGATTTCAGGACAAGGAAGGTTGTCGTCTCATTTACAATGGATACGGGAGTACCAATTGTTGAAACAAAGGTTGGAGTGAAGCCAATCACAATTCCCATAACTACAAGGGAAAATGCTAGCTGGATGATCAACCCTGCTTTAAGAATTTCCAGAATTTTCTCCCGGTTTTTGTAATTTTGTGCCACGAGAGCCAAAATCCCAAACGGAATCATCTCATTGACGATCTCAATCGTTACACCTATGAACTCGTACTGCTTTGTAATTGCCAGAGAGTCAAAGCTCATTTTTCCAATCCAGAACACATTCGAAAGATCGTAAAATTTTGGAATGAGCATCGCCGCAATGATGAAACCAATAAAGTGCCACGGGTAAATTGCGGTCTGTTCCTTCCATCGCCGATGTATTCGTGAAAAGAAAGTCAAAAAAACACCAATACTTGTTGATCAGTAATCATCCGTGATTAATATTTCAATTTGAATTTTTTATGAAGGAACACGATTTAGTATCCTATTTCCCTCTCCATCTCATTGACCCCCTTGACCCCCTCCCATCAGCACCCGCCCCCTCTCTACTAAAGGAGTTGCCCGCAACACCGAATCCCTGATAGATAATCACCTGAGATCCTGCAAGACCATGGCGACCCCCGACTTGCGCTTATAGCAATTAGTCCCGTTATAGCAGCAATTTTTTTCACCTGACTCATTTTTTATTGATTTACCGCATATTCTGATTAGTCAGATCATCATTCTGTCAGAAAGGGATGGGTTGAAAGGAAAATGAAATCATCGTCTTTTTATTATCTGTTCATCTGCGTCCTCCTTCCCGCCCTGCTGGTCATCTCCGGGTGCATCGGCCAATCCTCCCATACGGATGATAACACTTCGGTCATCACTCCCTCCGGGAACACCACACTAAAACCCGTCACTCTGGTGACTACCATGGAAGAAAACCTGACTGCGAAAAGCTGCCGGTTCGTTGCGATTTCAACGGCCCCTCACCGGAGTCTCGCGCTCAGGGACGACGGGACTGTTGTTGCATGGGGGGAGTCTGACGACGGAATGATGAGTGTCCCGAAGAATCTTGACAATGTTACTGCGATCGCGGCAGGGCACTGGCACAACCTTGCACTCATAAAAAACGGGACGGTCATCGCATGGGGAAACAGGTACCACGGCGACTGGCAGGTCCCGCCCGGGATCGATGAGGTCGTTGCAATAGGTGCCGGAACAGAACACAGCCTTGCCCTGAAAAAGGATGGAACGGTAATCGCCTGGGGAAGGTGCGCAGAAGGACAGTGCGCCATTCCGAAACGTCTTGAGAATTACACGGCTGTTGCTGCCGGCTCATGGCGAAGTGTCGTTTTGAAATCTGATGGTACGATACAGACATTCAACCTGGAAGAGCATCACGAGATAGCACGAAACCTGACCGGCATCGTTGCGATATCGGCAGGGTACGCCCACGTTCTCGCGTTAAGAAATATTGGAACGATTGTTGCATGGGGAGACAATACCTATGGCCAGTGTGAAGTCCCGGAGGGACTGACTCATGTCACTGCAATCTCCGCAGGGTATTGGCATAACCTCGCGTTAAAGGATGATGGGACGGTAGTCGCATGGGGCGGAAAGTCCATTGAGGCAAATGCAATGTTCGAAGGCAGTTCTATCGTAAAAGATTATGGCCAGTTCAGTATTCCCCCGGGTTTTACGGATATCACAGCAATATCGGCGGGAGAATTCCACAACCTTGCCCTGAAACGCGATGGAACCATTGTTGCATGGGGAAGCAATGAAACCGGGGAATCCGCTCGTCCTTTGTGCAGTAATTAACAGGCGATGCCGGAATACTTCCATACCTCTCATTTGTAACAGCCCATTCCCACCCCATTATCAGGAGCACCCGTTCCGCTCTGCTAAGTGAGTTACCCGCAGCTCCGAATCCCTCAGAGAGTGTCGGCTGAGATCCCGCAAGACCATGGCGACCCCCCATAATCGGAAACCTGATAATCTTCCTTGCAAAATGGAATGAGTAGACAAATTCGGGTGAGTGTCGATGGAAGTTGAAGAACAGATCATTATGGAACTGCATCAGGTGCCACGCCAGCACTATCGCGAGATCCTTGATTTCATCCGGGCTAAAAAGAAGAAAGCGGGTAAAATACTAACCGACACAGCACTTGCCAGCGAATCTTCCCTAAAGAAGGACTGGCTGCGTCCTGAGGAAGATGAAGCATGGGCGAACTTGTAAAGACCGATTACCCCTTGCCCATCACTCATCCCGCAACCCCCCTCCTCTTCACTCCGCGTGAGTTCCCCGCAGCACCGGATCCCTGATGGGGGGGTCGGTCTCAGATCCCGCGAGATCATGGCGATCCCCCTACCCCCCTCTCCCAAATACGAGCGGGGGTCCTTCACCTCCTCTCCAAAAAAAGAGTGGGGGACCCCCCACCCCCTTGTTGTGTGCCAAGACAGGCACCCACCCCCCCATTTGCCGCATGAGCCGGAGTGGTGATTCGCATGGAGTCTCTGACGGTGGGTGCTGTTTTTGGGATTGCTGTACTGAGGGGGGGTGGGAGCCACTCTTCTGCTCATACAGGGACCCACCCCCTCCCCCACCTTGAAAAAAGAGTGACCGTCCCGCACCCCCTGTCATTTTTTAGAGCGGGGGTTCCCCTATCCCCCACTTTATGGAAAGAGAGGGGACTACCCCCCCTTCAGGGGGTGTGGATGCGGATTTCGGGCGACCGGAATCGTTCCCCCTCCCCCACTGATTGGCTCATGTGTTTTTTTGGTATTCTGCAAATAATGAACAAGAAACTTAGATGCATCTCTTTTCCGGACGAATATCAATTCACGATCCGGATCATGACCGCAGGTACTTAATTTCCCGGGAGCCTATACTCTTAAGCAGGTGATCTTTTACGTCAAAACGGGCTGTTGATATGGTTTTCCAGGCAACATATACCCTCACCGATCTCCGGATGATCCTCAGGGAGACTGCGCCAACGCACGAGCTGGATGCCGACCAGAGAGTGCAGGCAGAGCGCCTGCTTGAGAACCTTGAGCGGCAGGTCGGTTCATTAAAACAGGAGATGCTCAAATGAGGTGCGGGAGCGGTATAGAAGCCCGGCAGGTGAACGAACTCTTCATCAATATCGACCCGATACAGGCAGGCGGGCGGCTCACCGCGGATGCGATGAAGGCAATCATTGCGTACGGTGATGGCTACTCTGTCTGTGACAACTGCCGCAAACCCAACCGTCTCGACTATATCTCAAAACCCCCCATCGCGGAGTTCCATAAGGATGTTGCCGTATGGCTCAACATGGACGCAGCCCGGGTGGTGCCCGGCGCTCGTCGCGGGTTCCAGGCGGTTACCCATACGTACGTGCAGAAGGGAGACCCGGTTCTCCTGACGTCACTCTCTCATTATACGGAATTTCTCGCGGTTGAAGGAGCCGGAGGCATCCCAAGGGAAATTCCGGCGGATGAGAACCACATTGTTACTGCTGATGCCGCTGCGAAAAAGATCGAGGACGTAAAACGCGAATTCGGGAAGGCGCCGGTCCTTGCCTTCATTGACCATGTTGATTACCAGTACGGCAACGTGCACGACGTTGCTGCGATCGCAAAAGTCGCCCGGCAGTATGACATCCCGGTCCTGTACAACGGTGCATACACGGTTGGCATTCTCCCGGTTGACGGAAAAAATCTCGGCGTGGATTTTGTAGTCGGGTCCGGGCACAAGAGCATGGCGGCACCGGCGCCCTCCGGAGTCCTCGCCGCAACAAAAGAACGCGCCGCTGAAGTCTTCCGCACCACCGCAATTGAGGGCGATGTAACAAAACGCAGGTTCGGGATCAAGGAACCGGAGATGATGGGCTGCACGCTGATGGGAGCAACGCTTATCGGCATGATGGCATCATTCCCGCACGTGAAGGAGCGGGTGAAGCATTTTGACCGGGAACTGGCAAATAATAAAAAAATCATCGATGCGCTGCTTGCAATCGATGGCACAAAGTGCCTTTCGGAGCTCCCGAGACGACACACCCTGACCCGCGTCGACACGACCGGATCCTTTGACCGGGTCGCAGAGGCGCATAAGAAACGGGGCTTCTATCTCGCGAGCGCACTTGCAGACCATGGTGTGACTGGCGTCATTCCAGGCGCGACAAAAGTCTGGAAATTCAACACCTACGGCACCACAAAAAGGCAGGCGGAGCACCTTGCAGCAGCATTTGTCGCCATTGCCAATGAGAACGGGCTCCGTGTCAACCCGTAATCATTTTTTGGCTCATTCACATCCCGTTTGGTGTGAAATTTAATTCAATCTCATCGACCCTGTCTTTGAATCTAACGAGGGAAGTATGCAAAAAACAGCAGGACACATGTGCCTGCATGAGTTTAAGAGGACTGCCTGACATAAGGATGATCGGTGAAAAAACGTACATGATTCCATCAGGGACACATGCATACAGCACATGAAAACAAGGGAGCCGTTTTCATTTTAAAGAATGCTGTGATGACCTGGCATGTTCGTCATGAGGCGGCGCAATGTTTGAAAAATATGACCTGACAAAAAAGATGGATGACCATACCTTCGCGAAGGAATGCACCCCCCTGCAGGAACGACTGGGCATCCTCCAGAGGGAACTCCGCGAGAAAAAGATCCCGGTCATCATCGTTATGGAAGGCTGGAATGCCTCCGGTATAACCAACTCCATCCAGGAGATCATCCGGTTTTTAGACCCCCGTGGGTTCAACCTCTACGCCACCGGTACTCCCAGCGAAGAGGAACAGGCGCACTTGCTCATGTGGCGCTTCTGGGTAAATACCCCGGCAAAAGGGAGGATTGCAATCTTTGCCCGTGGTTGGTACAGCCGGGCGCTCGCTGAGAATGTGTCAGGAATTGAATGGAAGAAGAATATCAAACAAGCGATCACAGCTATCAACCATTTCGAGCGCCAGCTGACAGATGACGGGACGATCATCATAAAATTCTTCCTCCACATCAGCGCTGAGGAACAAAAAAAGCGCCTCAACGAACGGGACAAAAACCCGCTCACCGCATGGATGATCACGAAAGGTGACTGGGATTTCCACCGCTACTATGACAGTCTCCTGCCAGTCGTCGAGGAAGTTATCAATGAGACAGACTCCTCAAATGCCCCATGGACGATCGTTGAGGCAACCGATACCAACTACACGGTACTCAAATGTTACCAGACGCTCATTAAAATGCTGGAAAAACGGAGTGCGGAAATCTCCGGGAACTCAAAGAAGAAAAAGGCAGACGATACAATTAAAAAACCCAGGCGAGTTGAGGTTAAAAGAAGGTCTCATTCCCCGGTCTCGTTGCCAAAAGAAGAGTACCAGACCCAGATTGAGGCTGCACAGGGACAGGTACGGGATCTCCAGTATGTCCTCTTCAAGCGCAGGATTCCGCTCATTGTCGTCTTTGAAGGCTGGGATGCCGCGGGGAAAGGAGGTACCATCATGCGTCTCGTGCGGGAATTAAACCCTCGCGGGTACGATGTGACCCCGGTCTCAAGCCCGAACGACATGGAACTCGATCGCCATTATCTCTGGCGTTTTATCCGCCGCTATCCAAAAGCCGGGCACGTCACCATATTCGATCGCAGCTGGTACGGGAGAGTGCTTGTCGAGCGTGTCGAAGGGCTTGCAACAGAGACCGAATGGCAACGCGCCTATAACGAGATCAACGAGATGGAAGAAGAGTTTGTCGAAAATGGCGGGGGGCTTGTGAAGTGCTGGCTTGAGGTAAGCAAGGATGAACAGCTGAAGCGGTTCCACCAGCGCGAGACAGACCCGCTCAAGCAGTGGAAGATCACACAAGAGGACTGGCGAAACCGTGAGAAATGGGATCTCTATGAATCTGCTACTGACGAGATGCTGGCACGGACGAGCACGAAAGCTGCTCCATGGACGATCGTCGAGTCCGATGACAAGTGGTATGCCCGTTTAAAGACGTTGAAGACAGTCACGGCGTATTGCGAAAAACTCCTGTAACGTTATTTTTCCGGTCCACTGTATCTATCCACGATTTTAAAGAGTTGCTGAATCTGGATACATTAATAATTCCAGATCCTGCTAATGTGTGAGATTCTCCACTCCATAGTTTATTCAGTAAGTGAAAAACCCCGGTGAAGACCGGAGTCAAGAGCGATCCGGCATGCGGAGCGGTATTCCTGTGCAGTAACTGGACGCCGAAGCGCCGGATACGGGACTGTAGCACCGGCACCTGCCACACGTCCTGCCGGGTGGTACTGGGCCATGATGTTTACGTAGGAATCGCATGATATCTCGCGTGCGATCCACGGCAGCACATGATCGCTTCCGGCAAGGTTCTCCGGGAGCACGAGATGCCGTATAAGGAGCCCGCGGATGGCAATGCCATTTTCGATTTCCAGATCGCCGACCTGCCGGTGCATCTCCGTAATCGCTGCCTTCATTGTCTCCACGTACCACGAAGCATGTGAAAGGGAAAGAGCAACCTCATTGTTCCCGTATTTTGCGTCCGGCATGTAGATATCGACAATGCCGTCAAGGAGCCGGAGTGCCTGTACCGATTCATACCCCCCGCAATTGTAGACAAGAGGAATGCACAAACCCCGTCCTGCGGCAATCTTCACACTGCGTATCAGCTGCGGCATGACATGCGTGGGAGTGACGATGTTGATGTTGTGACAACCCTGCCGCTGCAACCGGATCATCATCTCCGCGAGAATTCCTGACGAGACTTCATCGCCGGCACCGCACTGGCTGATCTCCGCATTCTGGCAGAAATCACACGCGAGGTTGCAGTGAGTGACAAAGAGGGTCCCGGATCCGTGTCGCCCGACAAGTGGCGGCTCTTCACCAAAGTGCGGGCCGTAACTCGAAATTGCCGCCTGTCTCCCGGTCCGGCAAAAACCCCTTTCGTCTGCGAACCGGTTCACCAGGCATTCCCTCGGGCAGACAGTGCATTCGGAAAGGAGATCGCAGGCACTCCGTATCCGATCGTCAATCGCGCCGTTTTCGCAGAGCGGGATATATCCAGGTAATATTCCCTTTGTCATCAGCCACCAGCTACACAAAGATGCCAATAAAGGGTTCCATCGTTCTTCCCTGGCAGGAGGGAAGCCGGCGCTTGTTCATTGCCTTTTCGTGATCTCCCCGTTCTCTGCGGTGATATATTGGACGGATGCCTCTGCATGTGCCAGCAGTTCGTCGATACCCAGTTTTGCCTCGCATTCCTTCACCGCGTCAAGTCCTGCGGCAGTGGTTGGCATTCTTGGCACCGCACGGCAGGCAAGATCCCCGGGATGGGTATCAAATGTCCCGATCTTCCGGGCAATGGCGATTGTTTCCTCCTTGTCATACGTGATGAGCGGGCGGATAACCGGGACAGTCACCACCTCTGATATGACCGCGAGGTTTGCAAGTGTCTGGGACGCCACCTGCCCGAGGTTTTCACCGGTAACAAGGGCGGTAGCACCCTCCTGAGCAAGAAGCCGGCTCCCGGCAAGCATCATGAACCGCTTGCAGATAACGCACCGGTAGCGCGGCGGGATCCGGAGCCGGTTCATCTGGTCATAGAGCGGTTCGCTGTCAGCAATGATCATTGGCATGGGATTTCCCGGGCACCAGCGCGAGAGCTGCCGGTGGTTCTCGATCGCTGCCTCCCGTACATCTTTTCCCGCCCATGTACCGGCATCGAGATGCAGATGGGTGACTTCACATCCCCGCTTCATCACAAGCCACGATGCCACCGGGGAATCAATCCCGGATGAGAGGAGGACAAGCACCTTCCCCTGTGTCCCCCATGGCAACCCCCCGGGTGCCCCGATCCGGGAATCATAGACAAGCCCCCCGAAATCCCGCACCTCAACGAAGAGTTCGTAGTCGGGATGAGTGAGATCGACCCGGAGTCCGGGGATATGGTCGTATATGGCGGAACCGACAAGCGTGCCCAGTTCCTGGCTGTTCAGCCCCACTTTGTTCTGGCGCTTCCCCCGCACTGCAAAACTCATGGGTGGTCTGAGATGTGCAGACGCGAGGGCAACAGATTCTGTGCAGAGTGCCTCAATGTCGCCGGTTGTCAGCGTGCAGACGCTCACGTCCACGACGCCAAAGATCCGTGATGTGATGGTTGCGATCTTCTCCGGCTCTGGTCCGTGAATGAGGATGCGCCCACGGGGGGTTTCGAAGTGGTAGAGAAGACCGGCAGCGGAGAGCGCTCTTCCGATGTTTCTCAAGAGTAAGCCGATAAAATGGTGCTTCACCGGTTCACTTTTGAGGAATAATTCTCCGTACCGCACCATGACGAGTTTCATGCGCCACCCAGTTTTTTCATATGAAAACAGCTTCGGGCCGTTTTCATGCCCGTACACCTGTGATATCCCCGCTCATTAGTTATTGGCATGAAAGTCAGCAAACCAACATTTATTTTGACGTACCTGGACCTGCATGGGTCATCAGGATTATTACTGTACACTCATCATTGCAGGTATTGGCAGATAACCGTTCGTGGTGTGAGCCGGAATATTTTTTTCTTCTCAACGGACGAGGATCTCGGGTTTTTCTCCACGAGAGAACGAAATACTTTAATCAGCTAAAGGAATATGGTACTGAAATGGCAAAAAAGGCGAGTAAATCAGCAGAATCCGAACCGCTCAAGTTGTTTTATATTTTTTACAACCAGGAACGCTGGGAGAACTGGCAGAAGACGTTAAAAGATGCAGACTTTGAGATGGATCCCAAGAGCGATGAGATGCCCGAGGGGTTCCGGCTGCTGGACGGGTTCTCGGTAGATATCACGATCTCTGTTCTAAAGATAATCAAGCTCTACCAGAACAAACGGTTCACCAAAGAGGAAGCGACTGCGAAACTTGCAGACGTTGAAGCAATCGTGATGTCTTCTGCGGCTGATCCCGCGCTTACGGAGATCATTGAAGCCATCCAGCTCCCCAAACTCGCCCTCTTTGCCGCATGCCGGAGATATCTGGAAGGCGGGTTTGATAAGGATATAAAGACGCTCGTCAAGAAAGGCAAGGCAGCGATCGAAAAGGACATGGAACAGACGCTCGAGATCGTATCACATATCGGTGCAAGTGTAATTGACGGTGCTGCCTGTTGCGGGAAGTACGTGAAGGATGATATTGAAGAGCCAACTCTTTTTGATGAATGGCTCATTGAGTGCGAGCGGATAAACGAGGGAATGGCGTCACTCAAGAACTTTGATGAGACTGTGGGAGACGAGGATTGATCGCTGACCGGGCACGGTTCCGTCACGCAAAAAAGATCGAACGGCTTGCCGGTTACCGGGTTCCCGACCACGCTTTTTATCCGGCAATGCTGGAAGCCCTCACCACCCGTTTCAATTTTGATATGCTGGATTTTGCCGTCCGCCAGCAGCTCCTGAACTTTTTCAACGACTTTCTCAGGTGCAAATGCAAAAATTCACCACTTTGTGGTTGTCCGGAGAAGAAATTTGCAAAGAAGGTGATCGAGCTGCGGGAGGACGGGCTCGATCACCGGCAAATATCGACCTATTTGTCCGATGAATACGGCATTGAGATATTTCCTGCCGATGTCCTCTCGTTCCTTGAAGATTCCGTGCATGTGCTCGAAGCGATCTCCGATGTTGCACGATTGCAGGGGCATACGGAACTCGCAAAAAAGACGGATGAACATATCCGGCTGATCGAGCGGTAAGACTCGATCTCGGTTTCACGTCTTAAGAGATCCATCGCTCTCGAACCCTTGCGATTCTTTGATTATAAACATCATTTTCAGATGCGTGCCTATTCATGGTCATCCCTCATCATCCATCGTTGTAATAACTACTGGAGTGAGATATCTAAATTTGCCTGCTTTGTCAAGGATATTTGATTCAACAATTTAACTTTTCTCAACCGCTATACAGAATAATTCTGATCAAAAACCCTATCATCTTCTGGATAATACATCTGGATACATATGCTGAAACTGGCAAACCAGGTTATTGTCCTTGACCGCCTCAATATCCACGGCCGTCTTCATCGTCTTTCCCGGGAACTCCGTATCACCGTAGAACACGATGCTGACCGGCTCACCCTCTCGAATGAGGAATTTGAACTTTTAGTATCAGCACCAACCCTTGAGGAGGGTATCGCGGGAATCTCGGATGAGATCTCCACACTCTGGGATGTCTACGTAGCTGAGAATCCTGCACGTTTGACCCGGGATGCACTTCGGCTCCGCTCAAACCTCAAATCTCTTGTTGCAGCCGGGGCCAGCTCTTGAGAACCTGCAAGACACGCGATATCGCGGCTGCGCTTCTTAAAAAGGGATTCGAAGAGAGAGCATCCCATCACCGGATCTTTTACCTCATTGTTGATGGTAAAATTTCCGGTGTCCATACCTTCCTGAGCCACGGAGTGAAGGAGTATAATGCGGACTTGCTCACCAAGATGCGCACGCAGCTTCACATTACGGCAAAAGAGCTTGACGATCTTATCCATTGCCCATTATCTGGAGAGGAGTATGTGATGTTACTTGTCGAGCGCAAAGTATTGGAACAATAATAGAAAATGCGAGGGATGCGATTCGAACGCATGAACCTCTGCAGGAACAGATCTTAAGTCTGTCGGAGTTGGCCGGGCTTTCCTACCCTCGCACAGGAATACCATATCGCGCGCTGGTCACTTGTAACTGGTGTAGTCCAGTACAAATACCTCGCGCTCTATAGTATTTGTCGCAGACAATAAAAAGAATCGTTGGCCAGTGTCTGGTATTTGCTTGGGATATCCCGCACCGGAATCAGGATACTGCGGGTATCACTATTCCCAATATGATGCCCGCGGTATGAAAGGAAGACATCAATAATTGGTGACAATCGGCATTGTGAGTGCATTGTTCGCCCGAAGATAATGCACACATTTCAAAGGTGTTGTGCATGATTTTGTTACTCCCATGCATTTTATGCATGGGTGGTGCTAACACTATCCGGCAGTTCATGACCGCATTTCATTATGATGGCTGGATCGAGCTGGACGGAATGAGACTCTCCGGTGGGGAAGTAGAAGAGATCGTGCGAAGATCTCCGGAAACGATCCGCAGGTTCGGGGGGGAGTTCTCTCTCTCGTATAGCGGGTGCCACGCGCGGGATCATTTTGGTATTTATCCGGGATCCGGGCCGGCTGGGGCGCTCGTATGCCACGGAGCGGTACGCTTCCCAATCGAGCCGGACCCTGCACCTGAGGAACTTCCCCGTGCTATCGTGACGGCGGTCCGGTTGCGCAGCGATGAAGGAGTGACTGCATTATCCGGGGGCGTGGATTCCTCGCTTGTCGCGGTGCTTGCACAAAGGGAGTGCCTCGCGGTAGGGATAGTGGGATCGCACGATCTGGCGCAGGCAAGGTATGCCGCCGAAACCCTCCATCTTTCCTGCACATTAATTACTCTCACACCACAGGAAATCGAATCAGCACTCCCGGAAGTTATTGCCGCAATTCCGGTACAAGATCCCGTAAACACGAGTATTGCCCTTACCCAGTATTTTGTTGCACGCTCGGCGCATGAACTGGGGTACCGGCGTATCATCACCGGTCAGGGCGCGGATGAACTGTTCGGCGGGTATTCGCGTTACCTCTCGACACAAACGCTTACACAAGACCTTGCACGGGACGTGGCGAGTCTCGGGGCACAGGTCGTCCGGGACCAGTCGGTTGCCGCGTTGCACGGTACCTACCTTTCGATGCCGTACATGGATGTACGGGTGGTGCGCGCTGCGTCTGCGATCCCGGCAGAAGAGAAGGTGCGCGACGGGAAACGGAAAATTCCTTTACGAACGGTTGCTGAACGCTATATGCCAAAAGAACTCGCATGGTACGAGAAAAAAGCGATGCAGTACGGGAGCGGGGTCTGGGGAGTATTGAAAAAGCTTGCCCGTAAAAATGGATATAAAACGTCCGTGCAAGATTACATAGACCACATACAACAGGTGGAACATGGTCACTGAAAAAGACGTGGGAAATATCGCAGGACTTGCCGATATCGGTATCAATACTGATGAGCTTGGTACGTTTACCGGGCAGTTTAACGCAATACTGGACTATTTTGATGTACTTGACCGGGTCAAAGGCGAGGGCGTCGTCACCCGGGATCTCTCAAATGTCATGCGCGAAGATGAAGTTATGCCATCGCTTCCGCGTGACGACGTCCTGAAAAATGCCGGTGCGCACGAAGATGGTTTCATTAAAGCGCCACGGGTGATGTAGTGGTAGAGCACTGCATTGTATTTGAACCAGAAGACCGGTATCATGCGTTTCTTACGGTCTGCAATAAGCCCACACACGGTAGCGGGACTCTTGCCGGGATCCCTGTAGCAGTGAAAGACAATATATCCACGACAGGAATCGAGACCACCTGCGCGTCAAAGATCCTGAAAGGCTATGTTCCACCCTATGATGCCCATGTCGTCGAACGGTTAAAACTGGCAGGTGCCGCAATTGCGGGCAAGACAAACATGGATGAGTTCGGCATGGGAACAACGACCGAGAACTCGGCGTTCGGACCCACGTTAAATCCCTGCGACCCCACTCGTGTCCCCGGTGGCTCATCGGGTGGCAGTGCGGCAGCAGTTGCCGCAGGCATGGTGTCGATGGCGCTTGGCACAGACACCGGGGGTTCTATCCGGTGCCCGGCAGCGTTTTGCGGGATTGTCGGGTTGAAACCGACCTATGGGCGTGTATCCCGGTACGGGCTTATCGCTTACGCAAATTCGCTCGAACAGATCGGGCCGATGGCAACAAACGTTTCCGATGTTTCCCGTCTCATGCAGGTGATTGCCGGTTACGATCGCCAGGATACTACTTCCTATGACCGCCCTTACACCCACATGCCAAAAAGCGATATTACCGGGTTGAAGATGGGTATTCCCCGGGAATATTTTGGGGAGGGGGTGGATCCGGACGTTGCAACAGTCGTAAGGGGTGCGATTAATCGGCTTGAAGAAATGGGCGCTGTCTCCGTCCCGTGCAGCATTCCCTCGATGGAATACGCGCTCGCCGCGTACTATGTCATATGCACGAGCGAGGCAAGTTCCAACCTCGCACGGTTCGACGGCGTCCGGTACGGTCCTGCCGCGGATACGAAGAAGTCATGGCACGATGCGTACCGGGAAGTGCGCCGGGCGGGCTTTGGCACTGAAGTACGGCGACGGATTATGCTCGGCACGTTCGCGCTCTCCAGCGGTTACTACGGGAAATATTACGCAAAGGCGCAGATCGCACGGGAGAATGTGAAAAAGGACTTTGCCCGCATCTTATCCGAAGTGGATGTCATCGTCGGTCCGACAATGCCCACAATCGCGTTCAGACTGGGCGAGAAGAGCGACCCGCTCTCCATGTACCTTTCGGACATCCTGACGGTTCCGGCAAATCTTGCCGGTATCCCTGCCATATCCGTTCCCTGCGGAAAATCCGCCGGCATGCCTGTCGGGCTCCAGGTGATGGGCAGACCCTTCGAGGATGAACGGGTCGTGGATGTGGCTTATGCGTATGAACAGGCGGCAAAACTATGATGGAAACGCAAGTCATTGTCGGGCTTGAAGTCCACTGCCAGCTGGATACAAAATCGAAGCTCTTCTGCGGGTGCTCGACAGATTACCGGAACGACGGGCCTAATACCCATACCTGCCCTGTCTGTCTCGGTTTGCCCGGTTCGATGCCGGTTCTCAACAAAAAGGCGATCGAGTATGCGATGCGGGTGGCAAAGGCGCTCAACTGCACGGTGATCCGCGAATCCGAGTTCTCGCGGAAGAACTATTTCTATCCCGACCTCGACAAGGCATACCAGATCACCCAGTACGACAAGCCGCTTGCTGAAGGGGGATACCTGGAAATCGAGGCGGATGAAGGGCGCGAGAAACGCGTGCAACTCACCCGCATCCATGTCGAGGAGGACCCCGGGCGACTCGTGCACATGGGCAACCCGGAGCGGGGTAAGTACTCGCTTGTCGATTATAACCGTGCAGGAATCCCGCTTATCGAGATCGTGAGCGAGCCGGATATGCGCTCGCCAAAAGAGGCACGAAAATTCCTCAACAAACTCCGCGCGACGCTCGAATATCTCGGGGTCTTTGATTCGGAAAAGGAGGGGTCGCTCCGTGTCGATGCCAACATCTCTCTTAAAGGGAGCGAACGTGTCGAGATTAAAAACATCACCTCCTACAAAGGTGTGGAGAAGGCATTGAATTTTGAGGTGACGCGGCAGAAGAACCTGCTCCGCCGTGGCCTCAAAGTAGACCGCGAGACACGCCACTACCTGGAAGCACGGGGGATTACCCAGTCTTCCCGCTCAAAGGAGCAGGAGCACGACTACCGGTACTTCCCGGAACCGGACCTGCGCCCGCTCCATGTCCAGTCATGGGTCCAGGGCATTGTCCTCCCGGAACTACCGGATGCGCGGCGGGAGCGGTTCATCGCGCAGTACGGATGCTCGCTCAACCATGCACGGACGCTGACGGGTGAACTCCGGCTTGCAAACTTCTTTGAGCGGGTCGTCGCACCGGATGCGAAAGGGTTCTCTACACTTGCGGCAACATGGATTGCGGATACACTGATCGGCGAACTGAACTACCGCAGCATGAGTGTCGATGCCCTCGATCCTGAAAGTATGACCGCTCTCGTCATGCTCATTAAAGCGGGCACGATCACGGACAAGAGCGGCATCGAAGTGCTGCGGGTAATGCTTGACGAGCGTAAAGATGCACAGCCAATAGAGACACCGGAGGTAATTGTCAAACGGCTGAACCTTGCAAAGACTGTCGGGGATTTGGGTGCACTTGCTGTTGTCATCAGCGAAGTTATAGCTGAACAATCAAAAGCGGTGGAAGACTACCGGGCGGGAAAGAACGGGGCACTGAATTTCCTTGTCGGTTGTGCAATGAAGAAGACGCGGGGCAGATCAGATCCCGGGGAACTGAATCGCGAGATCGTAAAAGCTCTCGAACAGAAGGATGCGTGACCTGCTGTGCACTTAATCGTTGCAGAAAAGAACATCTCGGCGCGACGCATTGCGCAGATCCTTGCGGATAAAAAAAGGGTTTCCGAACAGAAGGATGCCGGTGTATCGACCTATAGTTTTGGGGATACCATTGTAGTCGGGCTCCGGGGGCATGTTGTTGAGGTGGATTTCGAGCCCGGCTACGAGAACTGGCGCAGTGAAGAGACAACGCCCCGGAGCCTGATCGATGCGAAGACCATTAAAGTCCCCTCCGAACGAAAGATTGTATCCCTGCTCCAGAAACTGGCGCGGCGCGCTGACCGTATCACGATAGCGACAGATTTTGATACAGAAGGGGAGTTGATCGGAAAAGAGGCGTTTGATCTCATACGGGCAGTCAACCGGAACGTGCCGATAGACCGGTCACGGTTCTCCGCCATCACCCCGCATGAGATACAGACTGCTTTTTCAAAGACGACCGGACTCGATTTCGCACTCGCAGCAGCAGGTGAAGCCCGGCAGGCAATCGACCTGATGTGGGGTGCATCCCTCACCCGGTTCATATCGCTCTGTGCACGGCGCGGGGGACAGAACATCCTCTCGGTTGGAAGGGTTCAGAGCCCGACACTCACGATGATCGTTGACCGGGAGAAAGAGATCGAGGCGTTCGTTCCGGAGAAGTACTGGCAACTTTCGCTTGATACGATAAAATCCGGCGAAAAGATCGAAGCCCGACATACAAACGGGCGCTTCAAAGACAAGGCAGCAGCACTTCTCGCCCGCGACCGTACACAAGAACCGCTTATGGTCAATGAGGTAAAAGTCGGGACAAAGCAGGACCATGCCCCGTCTCCGTTTGACACGACCACGTTCATTGTTGCTGCAGCCCGGATGGGGTTCTCCGCGGCAAACGCGATGCGGATTGCTGAAGACCTGTACATGAACGGGTTTATCTCGTACCCGAGGACTGACAATACCGTCTATCCCGGATCGCTTGACCTCGATGATGTGCTCCGGACGATACAGAACTCACCATTTAAAAAAGACGTGGAGTGGGTACAGAAGAACCGGCGTGCCGTTCCGGCGCGGGGTAAAAAATCCTCAACCGACCATCCCCCCATCCACCCAACGGGACCGGCGACTAAGGAAGCGCTTGGCGATGATGCGTTCCGGGTCTACGAGCTCGTGCTCCGTCGTTTCCTTGCTACACTCTCGCCGGATGCGTTGTGGGAAACCATGAAAATCAACTTTGATGCCGGCGGCGAAGGATATACAACGACGGGAGGGCACCTTCTCGAACCCGGCTGGCATACCGTCTACCCATTCTCCGAAGCAAAAGAAACGATCCTGCCGCAATTTTCTGTCGGTGAGAAACTCCCAATCAAGAAGGTCACACTCGATGAGAAGGAAACCCAGCCACCGGCGCGATATACCCAGAGCAAGTTAATCCAGCGGATGGAAGAGCTGGGTCTCGGGACTAAGAGTACCCGGCACGAAGTGATTGCAAAACTTATCTCCCGGAAATATGTTGAGGGCAATCCGCTGCGACCCACGCTTGTCGGTTGTGTGGTCACCGAGTCTCTTGAGCAGCATGCGGATACTATCACAAAACCCGGCATGACGCAGACAATCGAAGCCCATATGCAGCAGATCAAGGAAAGCACACGGACACGGGAGGACGTCGTAAAAGAGTCCCGTGAGATGCTTCATTCGGCATTTGACCAGCTCGAAGCACACGAACAGGAGATCGGTGACGATATCCGGGGGAGGACTGCAGAAGAACTGAACCTTGGCGTGTGCCCGGTCTGCGGCGGGACACTTGCGATTAAACACCTGCGGGGTTCGACCCAGTTCATCGGCTGCTCCCGGTACCCGGATTGCAGTTTCAACATCGGGCTCCCGGTGACCCAGTGGGGATGGGCGGTGCGAACCGATGAACTATGTGAGAAACATCACCTCCATTTCGTCAGGCTCGTACGAAAAGGTGCCCGACCATGGGATATCGGCTGCCCGCTCTGCCACCACATCAATTCGAATACCGAGTCCCTGTCAGAGATGCCCTCGATGACACCGGAATTATTAAACATTGTCCGATCCCGTCATCTCTACACGGTCGCAGAGATTGCGCGCAGTGATCCGGATACACTTGTCAAATCTCTTGAACTGACAACGGACGCAGCACTCCGTCTCCGGCATGAAGCAGAAGAGATGCTCGAAAAACTCCGCCGCCGTTCAGAGTGCCGGAAGTTTATGCGTAACCACCTGATCCCGCGAAAGGGGCGCAGCTATGCGAAGATCATGACGACTTTAAAAGAAGCCGGGGTGATCGATCTTGCATCACTCGCACAAGCGAATCCTGCTACCCTGCACAAAGCCGGTATCAGCGAGAACGAAGCACAACAGTTACTCAATGAAGCCCAGATCTCGTATAACGGGCAGGTGCTCAAAGAGATCGGCATCCCTGCAGTCAGCCTGAAAAAATACATTACTGCGGGAATAATCAGTCCCGAAGCGTTCTGCTCGACTCCCCCCGAAACCTTAAGCAAACTTACCGGTATGGGTATTGATACTGTGCATCGCCATGTCGGGATGGTCTGCACCTATCTTGACAGACCCGCCCCAAAGAAGATCTCAAAACTCCAGGTTGAGAAAGGTAAAAAGGAACTCCTTGCGATAAACGGACTGGGTGTACCTGTTGTCGTGAAACTCTTTGCCGCAGGAATTATCGATGCAGACAACCTTCTTCATGCCGATGCGCAAAAGCTGGCAGATCAGACAGGAATAATACCGGAAAAGATACGGGGGTACCAGGCGCTGATCAGGAAGAAACGGGAGAATGCGGTTATCCGGATCTGATTGAGCTCTTTTTGATCCCTTTCTTTGTCCTCTTTTTTATTATTTGTAGTGTACCACAATTAATGTCGGTTTTGTTGACAGAATTTTTGTCCGCTTTTGATAAGTATTCGGTCTTTATTGAAATTGATATCGTTATGATAGACTGAAGCCGGAGTCATCCAGTTCAGGATCTCCTGCTTACGCCAGTTGTTGTACTGGTGGTCAAAGTTCCAGAGTTCTCTTCTGAAATGGCTAAGAGAACGGAACTTCTTGATGACGATAAGTTCCTGGTAGAGAGTCTTGTGATAGCGTTCGATCTTGCCACGACCTCTCGGGTTGTATGGCCTGCCGAAGATCAGTTTGATACCGTGTTTCTGTGCTTCAGCTTTGAAGATTTTAGAGACGAACTGTTTCCCATTATCGAGATAAATTTCACGCGGGATTCGTCCGGTGCGGAGTGCCCAGCGGAGTGCATTGACCGCTGAGGCCGCATCTTTGTGAAGGTAAACCTTGCTCTTCACCCGAAACCGTGAGCAGTCATCAGTAAAACCGGTGACATAGACCTTCCCGACACCCCGGATACGAAACTGAAAAGTATCGCCTTGCCACATGCTGTCAACGTGACGACGTTGGAATCGTTTGCCGGCTGGTTGTGGTTTAGCTTTGACACGGATAAGAAGATCGTGTTTCTTGAGGATACGATGGACAGTTCTCCATGAACGGGGTAGATTAAACTGGTGCTTGATCCGACGTGCATCCCATGCCGGATATTTCTCTTTGAGTCGGATAATTCGGCGTTCCAACGTCAGGGATATTGCACGGGGTGACCGTTTCGGCCCGGTCTTTTTCGGCTGTAATCCGTTCTCCTGATCCTGACTGTGAGCCTTTGCCCATCGTCTCACCGTCCTTTCGGAAACGTTATACGTTTCTCCAATCTCTTTTGCACTTCGTATTCCTTCTTCATAGAATACGACTGCTTTGGTCCTGATCTCTATTGTCGCTTTCACCCTCAAGCACCTGTTCGGTGCTCTTGAAAGCGGACATAAATACTGTCACTATTTTAGGACAGAAATACTGGCACGCTACAATTATTCTATGTCCTTCACGAACCTGCTGTATTCTGATGTCATCAGTTTATTGGTATCAAGAGCACACGTACTGGTGATACTGATGAAGTGGAAAGACTGGGTGCACGTGACAAAACTCGATCCTGACAAGCAGCTTCGCCCTAGCGATATCGATGCGATCGCCACAAGCGGGACTGATGCGCTGATGCTGTCCGGTACCCTGAACGTGACACAAGAGAACCTTTCTGCCCTGCAAAAACAGGTGAAAGTGTATGATCTGCCGCTTGTCATGGAACCCGCCGGGCCGGATGCCGTCCTCACGGATGGGATTGATTACGTCTTTGTGCCAAGCGTGATGAACACAACAGATGTCCAGTGGATTGTCGGCAAGCACCGGATCTGGGTGCAGAAAGAAA
>Ga0315282_10005942_pt1 | contig 20601 bp, 20 predicted proteins | sample YL17G07_20_MG_FD_203693 | JGI IMG/M metagenome (GOLD analysis project Ga0315282, IMG submission 203693) | Sediment microbial communities from Yellowstone Lake, YNP, Wyoming, USA - YL17G07_20 | ecosystem: Environmental > Aquatic > Freshwater > Lake > Sediment | place: USA: Wyoming | collected... | reverse complement strand
GGACACAGCTATTCTCACGAAGTATCCAGCGGACTTCAACCAACAGTTCGTGGACAGCTCACATAAGGAGAATGAGCGGGCATGGACGTAAACAAGCCGTCTTCATCCAACGATTTTCACGGGAAACCAACGGCAAACTGGAACGCATCTACGGCGTCTACGAACAGAAACAACACCAATTCAAATCCATAGACGAATACGTACACTGGCACAACGAGATCAAACCACACCTCAGCCTAAACATCGAAACCCTAGAAACACCAATCCAAGCCTTCCACAGGAAACAGCCAACCAAGCAAGAGAAGACCGAAACAGCAGAACCCCTAGTGAAATAATTATGGGAAACCACACAGCCATAGCTGACAAAAAGCATAAATACATTACAGTTAGCTCATAACTAAAATAAGGTGATACATTTTGACCGAAGCAGACAAAGCCAAGATGACTAGACGGAAGTACTTGAAGTACGGTGGAGGAATCGTCGCTGCCGCGGTTGTCGCCGCTGCTGGCTACGGCATCTATGAAGGGACAAAGCCGACCCCTACGCCGACAATGCCCACGCAAACGCCTACGCCCACCCCGACCCTAACCCCCACTTCTACATCTACGCCTACATCACCCATTACACCAGAATCTTGGTGGAAAGAAGCGGCCAAACCATATGCTGGAACGACGATCCGATGGATCAGCGAGAGCACACCTCCTTCAGTTGCGATAGATAAAGTAACGATCAAAGACTTCGAGGATCTGACGGGCATAAAAGTTGAGGATGAACTTACGTTCTACGACGACGTTCACACGAAATGCATGATGGACTTCAATTCGCATACAGGTAAGTACGATATTCTTTACGTGGAGATAGAATGGTTGGGCCAATATGCAGGGGCGAACTTCATCTATCCAGTCGAGGATATAATGAAAGAACATCCTGAGATAGTCGATCCGAACCTAGACTTGCAAGACTTCATAAATCTGGAAGAAAGAAAGTATCCAGTCCTTGCCCCCAACAAGTTGTTCACAGTGCCCTTTGAGACCTTCGGCTACTTCTACTGGTACAGGAAAGACCTGTTCGAACAATACAATGATGAATTCAAACAGAAGTATGGAAGAGATCTGACTGTTCCAAAGACCTTTACAGAGTACGTGCAGATCGCCGAATTCTTTACACGCCCTGACCAGAACCTCTATGGCCACATAGCCCAAGCAAAGACTCATAATGCTCTGGAGTGCGAGTGGGAACTCTATCACCAGTGGTTCGGAAATCAAAGAATTAACTGGGACACAATGCGTGCTTCTGGCTCCGTCAATACAGCGCAAGCCGCGAAAACTATGGAGATCTACGTCGACCTGCTAAAGTACTGCCCTGCCGGCGTGAAAACCTACACTTGGGATGAGGCTGGAGCTGCTATGCAGCAGGGAATCATAGCGCAAGGCCCGCTCTGGGCAGACTGGGCTATGAGCACTTGGGACCCCTCGGTATCTAAAGTCGTAGGGAAAATGGCGTTTGACGTACTGCCATACGTAGATGACTACAAAGGCATAAAGACTAGCCCGAACCAGCCAAGACACTTGGGCTGCTCATCCGGTTTCGGAATAAATGCGGACTCCAAAAACAAGGAAGCTGCATTGCTATTTGCAGAATGGTGCAAGAGGAAGGAATTCGAACCAGGCTGGGTAATAGACAGCGGCGTCGTATGCAGAAGATCTTCATTGCAGACAGCTAAGCTTCAAGAAGCTGACAGGAAGTACAACGGGCTCTTCTCAGCTATTGCAAAATCAATGGAAGTAGGGTTCTTCCCGCTCAGAATCAAAGAATACGCTGAGATGAAGAGTGTCGCCGAGACCCCGCTGGGGCAAATAGTGACAGGAGAAGCTACGGCTCAACAGGGGCTGAATAAGCTAGCTAAGGCATGGGACGACATACTAATACGCGGCGGGTACTGAGGTGAATGAAACCTCAGAACTCCTCCTTTTTTAGGAGAGTTAAGAATCGAGTCAGGCACGGATATTTCGCTTGGTTATTGGTGTCTCCAGCTTTCCTGTATTTGACGGTAATAGGGTTAATTCCATTCTTCTATGTTATTGCGCTCAGTTTCATGGACTATTCACTTGCCTACGTTTATCTTCCTCGAATATTCGTAGGCCTCAAGAATTTCCGAACGCTTGTTTTCGATGAATGGGTCTGGCATGGGCTTGGAATAACGTTCACATATGCAGCGCTCGCTGTTGGTCTGGAGCTATTGATTGGGTTGATCTTAGCGATATTGACAACTAGAAATATTAGAGGCAAAGCGATTTGGAGATCATTATTGCTTGTACCGATGGTTGTATCGCCTATTGTCGTCGGGCTTATTTGGCTCCAAATGTTGAATCCGGATTTCGGGGTAATTGCCTATTTCTTGCATAAGGTAGGGCTCTTCGTTGGTACTGGCCCTACTATCGAACCATCTACTGCCATACTGACAACGGTGCTCATGGACGTTTGGCATTGGACACCTTTTGTGATGCTGATACTTGGAGCCGGGATCCTCAGTCTGCCAGCAGAACCCTATGAGGCTGCCGTTGTAGATGGGGCTTCATCACTGCAAGTATTCAGATATGTCACCCTGCCATTATTAACTCCAGTAATAACGGTAGTCCTCCTCTTGAGAACAATGGATGCTCTAAGAATCTTCGATGAGGTGTGGATACTCACAGGCGGCGGCCCAGGCTCTGTTACGCGGTACTCAGTTATCAATGCCTATAGAATCTCATTAGCGCAATTCAATATAGGATACGGTGCCGCTATCTCTCTGTTCCTCTTCTTCATATCTCTTGTCCTATGTTCTTTCTTCTTCAACTTACTTCGCGGAAGAGGGTAAAGCATACGCCGACGTCATCGCGTAAATCAAAGGCGCGAATCGAGAACGCAGTATCATACCTTATCCTAACTGTGGCAACCATAGCGGCTTTGTTCCCTGTGGTGTGGATGATCTCAATGTCGTTTAAAACAAGAATAGACATTTTCACAATGCCGCCCCCACTCTTCTTCAATCCCACATTGAACAACTACTTTGTCGCGTTTATAGAGAAGAACTTCACCAAATATCTGATCAACAGTTTAGTCGTGGTTGCAGGTAGCACCATTATAGCTGTTTCACTCGGCTCATTGGCAGCCTACAGTTTCAGCAGATTCAAGATGTGGGCTGACAAGCACATTCTATTTGACATCTTAACGTTCCGTATGGCACCTCTAATCGTATTCATAATTCCATTCTATATGATTTGGACCAACCTAGGTATGTATGACACTCACATAGGGCTCATAATAGCGCATGCAGCATTCAATATGCCACTTGTGGTGTGGCTGATGTTGAGCTTCTTCGACGGCTTGCCTCGTGATATAGAAGAGGCCGCAATGGTCGACGGATGCTCACGACTAGCTACTCTCTTCAGAATTGTTTTTCCGCTGGTTGCTCCGGGACTTGCCGCTTCAGCCGTTATCTGCATAATATTCTCTTGGAATGAATTCTTCTTTGCGATGGTTCTTACGTCTGTCTATGCGAAGACTCTGCCAGCCGCTATTACTGGCTTTGTAACAACTAGAGGTACGTTATGGGGTGAGATGACCGCTGTTGCGACGGTCATTATTTTGCCGGTTCTGGCATTCGCAATAATAGTTCAGAAGTACCTTGTAAGAGGTCTTACCTTCGGAGCTGTAAAGTGAGGCGTTCGACGTTGGGATTTCTGCCTTGGAAAACAACTCTTGGAGACAGGCTTTTCTTAGCTCAAATAGTTATGGTCGTTTTGGTTGTGTCCTGGCTGAGGCTCGTCGAGCCCTACTTATACATTCGAGGCATACTACTCGTCTTGCTATTCCTGCCGATTTGCGCAGTGATAGTTAAGTACGGATGAATGAATTTTCAAGTCTCAAAGAAATTGAGACGCTGCCTACCATTTTGGGGAGACTATGTGGAGTCCGTGAATGCACTCGATTTGTATTGAATGATTCACGATCTTGTTCGAGATCTCGCTTGGAACGGACACATCAAATCGAGCAGTTTTTCCTGAATCAAGGGTTTTAGGTTCAGTGTATACGAAACTTGTGAAGATCACTTCTTCATTAGTATCGTAGAATGTTCCTACAATCTTAATGAATCCTACATTCTGGTTGCCAGTATTCTTGACCACGCCTACGACATGGAGGCTTCCCTCTTCATCTGTATGCTCGCTCTTCTCAACGATCTCGATTTCGCTGTAGGGTTTCTGAAAAGTGGTCCCGAAGTTGAGCTTAAGATTGTATGTTTCGACTTCACCTTTTTCAAAAGATATTATCTCGAAGGGAGACTTCTGTCTAGGCAAGAGGACTTGTATAGGCGTGAAGGTGTATGCGAAGCCGATTGGTTTCTTATCCTTATCGTAGAGGCGCGCCGTCACTTCTACGCTAATCAGATTCTTTGTACCGGTGTTCTTGACTTCTCCAACAATATGGTAAACGCCTTTCTGATCTCTGTATGATCTGTGGCTGAGAACCTCAAGCTTGCCAGACTTGCCGGCCAGCAAGTCGGTAGGAATACGCTCTGGAACTTTATTCGTCATTCTTCCCTCAGTAGCAATCTTTTCCGGACAATGTTAAGAATTCAACTGATTTTCCAAAATACTTCTCGCGCGACTCTTATCCAAAGCTTCACTTGGCTTACGGTCGGGTCCAAAGCCCCTATCGCATCCAATCCGTCAGCTCTTGCTGTATAGACATGCCACAAGTCTTGACTATCTTAGTCAATTTACTTTTCATCGAAGCTTCTGTACATCTCTTACAGGGTGGAGGCAGATTTCAAACGAGACCGTTGAACCAAATACTCCCGCCGCTTTTTAAAGGTCTGTCCAAGGTCTGGGAGTTCCACGCCAAGAGTCTCTCACCCCATCTTCAGAAGGCTACCAAATTCTCTCTAACTGACGGTTACGATCGCTGTCAGCAATTTCTCCCACTTCTTGAAGAAATCTCCTAATATTTTGAACGATCATTCATGATACCGTGTTTGTACTTGTACCAAGGCTTTTAATATGAACTTCAACTCTGTGGAGCAGGAGGCAAATGAATGTTTCGTAGACCGTTCCATGAGACAATAAAGAATGAAAGAGAAAAGATGAGGGGACCGAAACCTCAAGAGATCCTTAAGATAATCGAAGAGAAAGCTGCTGGTCCAAAGTCCAAAACGATCCTAAAGAAATCGTTGAAGTACGAATCTCCAGCACATATCTACTATGCCCTCTTCGAGTGTCCGCCTGTTGTGGTGAAAGGCCTAGGTGCCAAGGTTTGGGATGCCGACGGCATCGAGTACTTGGATATGATAAGCGGCTTTGCTGTTCATAACATCGGCTACGGGCGTCCTGAGGTCGTGGAGGCAATAAAAGATGCGTGTGAAAAATTGATTCAGTACTGCGAGTCGCCGCATCAATCACGAGCAGAGCTAGCTCAAAAACTTACAGAGATAACGCCTGGGAAACATGAGAAGAAAGTGTACTACGGCGTGACAGGAGGAGAAGCCGTAGAAGCCAGTATGAAGTTCGCACGGTACTATACAGGTAGACCGATGATTCTGTCTTTCTACGGCGGATATCACGGCAGAACCTCCGGAGCAATGAACGCTACTAGTAATGCGTACATGAGGTATTTCCAAGGGTTCCCATTGGATATAGGCGTGGTACACGTCCCCTTCGCCTACTGCTACAGATGCATATTCGGGAAGACCTATCCTGAATGTGATATGCAATGCACCAAGTATGTAGAAGATCTTCTGAGCAGTCCGCAGTACGGCGTCAGCTACACAGGTGAAGAGGTAAAGGTTTCAAGTATCGCAGCTATTCTAGTTGAGCCCATGCAAGCTCATGCTGGGTACATCTCTCCTCCAAGAGAGTTCCTTCAAAACTTGAGGAAGATAGCCGATGAAAACGAGATACTATTGATAATCGACGAGATCCAGACAGGATGGGCTAGAAGCGGAAGGTTATGGGCTTGCGAACTATCAGGCGTGACCCCCGACATAATGACAGTAGCGAAATCCGTCGCCGCAGGCATCCCCATGTCAGCAGTAATCGCACGCTCAGAGATTATGGATGAACTCGGTCCAGCAGCGCATAGCACAACATTCGGCGGTATACCTCTAGCCACAACAGTAGCCCTAGTCGTCATCGACATCATAATGAAAGAGAGACTATGGGAAAGAGCGCAGAAGATGGGAGACTACTTCATAAAGGGTTGGAGAGAACTGGCTGAGAAGTACAAGATCATTGGAGACGTCGATGGACGAGGCCTATTCATTGGAATAGAACTTGTCGAGGATAGGAAAACAAAAGAACCAGCGGCGAAGAAAAACAAGATCTTGCAGACGGAATGCTTCAAGAGAGGGCTGCTGTACGAGCGTGCCGGATACTATGGAAATAGAGTCAATTTGATGCCACCACTAGTTATCGATGAAAAGGAAATTGACAAATCACTTGAGATTTTCGATCAAGCCCTTAAAGCTACTGCGTAGGTGAAGAGCATGGGACGACTGCGAGATAAAGTTGCACTTGTTACCGGGTCTGGCTCTGGCATTGGTAGGGCCACAGCGATACTATTCGCCAGGGAAGGTGCAAGAGTGGCGGCTAACGACATAAATGAGAAGGGTGGCCTAGAGACGGTGAAGCTTGTACAGGAAGCTGGAGGAGAAGCAGCGTTTTTTAGCGCCGATGTCACAAAAGCGGCTCAAGTCAAAGTAATGGTCGATCAGGTCATTAAAAAGTATGGTAGGATAGACATTCTACATAACAATGTTGGAGGCTGGCAAAGAGAGGGTCGTGATACTGTGACCCAGAATAGTGAAGCCGAGTGGGATAGGTTGGTCAATCTCAACTTGAAATCCGTGTTCTTGGTCTCTAAGGAGGTTATTCCTCATATGATTACGAACGGTGGCGGATCTATTATAAGCACGATAACTACGAACGCCTATATGAACTACGTTGGATATGAAGCTTATGGTGCTTCTAAAGGTGGTCTTAGAGAACTGACTAGGGCTATGTGCTTGGACTATTCAAAACACAATATTCGAGTAAATGGATTGGTCCCTGGAGAGACTCGTACTCCTCAGTGGGAAGCTACTTTTGATGCGATGCCAAATCCTGAAGAAGCAAGACAAGCACTTTTGAAGAAGATTCCGATGGGGCGATTTGCTCAACCCGAGGACATCGCTCTGGGAGCCCTTTTCTTGGCATCTGACGATGCGCGATATGTAAACGGCCATATATTGTTTGTCGATGGAGGGCTCACCGCGGGCTTCTATTGATCTTGAGGCAAATACGCACCTGCGCCCCACCGACACCAATATTGACTACTCCTACCGCGAACATCCATGCTGCAGAGGCGCCAATGGGGTTCTGGTTAGTCCTGTGGCCTCTCTGAGAAAAACATGTTTCTAACGCTGTTCAGACTTCCGAATTCCCTGCCCAAAACACCTTATGGATATAGAATGATTCTTATAGGATTGCCTGTCTGTTTGTCAAGCGCTTCAAGAGCTTCGTTGACTTCTTTAAGCGGATATTTCTGAGAAATCGACCCTGCGATGTTAATTCGTCCCGTGCTTATCAGGTCGAGAACTCGAATCAGATGATTGCGCGTATGGTTTTGTGTCGTCCTAAGCTGCGCTCCCTTGAATAGAAAGTCATTTGCGTCAATTTCAAACTTCACACCAGATATGCCGACCATAACCGCTCTGCCCCCTTTCTTCACGCTCCTTACAATCTGCTCTTGAGTCAGTCTTAGACCGATAAACTCGAAAGCTGAATCGACTCCTCTGCCGCCAGTCAACCGTTTGATAGCCTCTACAGGGTCCTCGAGTTTCGCGTTGACCAGATCTGTTGCTCCTACTTGCTTGGCTGCTTCCAATTTCCTCTGGTTTATGTCTACGACTATGACCCTGGACGCGCCGAAGAACCTTGCCAGTTGAACTCCGTGGATTCCAACCCCGCCTGCTCCGTAGATGGCCACTGTGTCTCCAGGTCTGACCTCTCCAACGGTCATGGCATGGAACGGAGTTACAACGGCGCAGCCAGCAAGTGCTGCTTGATCGAATGGAATTCCGTCAGGCATTTTTATGACTGACTGAGCCGGCATGACTAAGTATTCTGCCCAAGTACCTTCCAGTTCAAATCCGAGGTTCAGTAACTGGTCACAAATGTTTTCCTTGCCAGTCATGCAGTAGTAGCACTGTCCGCAGATCGACATGTAGTACAAGGCGACGTGGTCGCCTACTTTGACATTCGTTACTCTTTCTCCGATTTTCTCGACGATGCCAGCTCCTTCATGTCCCAACGTTACAGGGTACTTCGGAGGTACAAGCATACCGTTCACAATGTGGAGGTCAGAGTGGCAGACGCCCATCGCTTGGAGTTTCACGAGAGCATCGTTGGGGCCGACAGCAGGAACGGGAATGTCATCTAAACTGATTTCTTGCTTAGGAGCATGCAACCTAGCAGCCAACATGAGTCTTCATCTATCCTGAAACGAGTTCTCCTTGAGTTGTCGTATCGCTACAGCCCTTTTCACTTATTAGATCTTGCCTTGGGTTGCGGGTTTTCCAATGGAGCCGGTGATATGTTGGATGCCGTGTGCTTCTAGGTATAGGGTGAACCTGCTCTTGCCGTTGTCGCTGTAGAATTGGGGTCCGTGGTCGCTGAGCACCTGGCTGGGGGTTCTTCCGTGGCTTAACGCGTCGTCTGTGAGGCCGAGCAGGTTCTCGGTTGTTGCTTCCGTATAGAGTTCTATGGCTGGAACGTATCGGCTGCAGTCGTCTAGGTACGCGATCAGGTACTCGTCCCCGTAGTATTTGATGTCCGTCTGCCAGAGGCTGTCTGGATGCGTACGCTGGAAGCGGATGCAGGTTCGTTGTCTTCGAGGCTTGTAGGTTCTGGTGATCAGGTTGCTCTCTTTGAGGATTTTGTACACTGAACCGCTGCTTACCCTGATGCTCTCCTGCTAGACTCGTTGACCAGCCCCGCCCATCCTTTCCTCTGGAGGCGGATCCACCAATCATGAACTGTACTCTTAGGCATCATCGCGTGGGCTGAAACATCTCTAATCGACCAACCCTTTAGGAGCCGCCGTACGCACCATCGTCGAAGCTTACCTACGTCTCTTTCTCCACGCATCCGCCAACACTACATTCCAGGTTATCCCACACTGTCCGGAATGTCTTTGACTTCTGCACAAAGCCTCGACGACCTCTAAACTCATATATAGCGAGAATTTCGAGACTGCCCCGAGGCACAATAGAAATGGCTGAAGTCGTGACCTTCGGGGAAATAATGCTCAGACTTAACCCACCGGATTTCCAGCGTTTTCTGCAAGCCGAGAGATTTGAGGCAAGCTACGGGGGCGCTGAAGCTTCAGTGGCAATAAGCCTAGCGAACTACGGAGTGTCCTCAGCGTTCGTGACCTGCCTGCCTCCTAGCGAAATAGGGCAGGCCGCAATGAACTACATCAGGCGCTTCGGAGTCGACACTTCACACATAGTCAGAAGTGGCGAGAGGATCGGCGTATACTTCTTAGAGATCGGTGCGAATCAGCGCCCCTCGAAAGTCATCTATGACCGCGCCAATTCGGCCATATCCCAAGTCAAACCCGGAACTGTCCCTTGGAATGAGATATTCTCGGAAGCGAAGTGGTTCCATCTCACAGGGATCACCCCCGCCATATCACAGAGCGCCGCCGACACGTGCTATGAAGCGGTGAAATCTGCCAAGGAGAAAGGCCTCACCGTCAGCTGTGATCTCAACTACAGAGCAAAGTTGTGGACATACGGCAAAACGGCGACGGAGGTAATGAGCTGGCTTATGCCCTATGTTGACGTTGTGAGCGGCAATGAGGAGGACTGCGAGAAGGTATTCGGTATCAAAGGCGCAGATGTCAAGATCGCTGAAGAGGTCTCCGCGGAGAGGTACCTGAATGTGGCTAGCAGCATGGTGAAGCGTTTTCCGAATCTGAAGAAAGTATGCATTAGCCTAAGGGGAAGCATCAGCGCCACCCACAATACTTGGAGCGCTGTGCTCTATGACGGGAAGAAGCTCTACACGACTGCGAGATATGATATCACGTATGTTGTCGATCGCCTCGGCAGCGGAGACGCTTTCACCGGAGCCTTGGTCTACTGTCTCCTGAAAGGAAAGAACGATCAAGAGGCTCTGGACTTCGCGACTGCGGCGAGCGCGCTGAAGCACAGTATAAGTTTCGACCCTAACCTAGTAAGCGTGCAGGAAGTCGAGAGCCTTGTTAAGGAAGGCGGAGCAGGGAGAGTTCAGAGATGAAAACTGGAGGTAGACCGATGCCACAAGATGTCCTAGCCAGAATGGAGAAGGCAGGGATAGTTCCGATCGTTGTAATGGATGACCCTGGCAAGGCAGCGCAGTTGGGCAGAACAATTCTGGACGCCGGTCTAGACCTGATTGAGATAACCCTGCGCACCGAGAAAGCGATGGAAGCCATAAGGGCGCTAAGCAAGGAATTCCCAGAACTGCTAGTTGGCGCCGGCACCGTCTTCTCAGTGCCGGTTGCGAAGGAGGCTCTTGCTGCCGGAGCACGCTTCATAGTTTCGCCCCACTTGGACGAAGCGATCGTCACATACTGCGCTAGGAAGAACATCGTGTCCATTCCAGGGGTATTCACCCCATCGGAAATTCAAAGAGCGATAAAGGCCGTGTCAAAAGGCGCACCACGAAAACGCATCAAGGAGCTTCCTTTGGTAATCAAGATCTTTCCAGCTTCAACCGGAGGCCCCGGCCACATAACCGTGATGAAGGCCGTATTTCCAGACGTGAGGTTTCTGCCTCTTGGCGGAGTCAATGCAGGCAACATGGCCGAGTATATCAAGGCCGGATCATGGGCCATAGGAGGCACATGGATCTGTAAGAGAGATCTCATCGAGGCTAGCAATTTCGCCAAGATATCGGAACTGGTCAAAGAAGCCGTAAGCATAATCGCGACGGCCCGGAAATAGAATTTCATCAGGATGGAATCTGCATGACGGAGACGAACTTGTTCAACACCATTGAACATGTGACCATTGCAGCAAAAGATCCTAAGGCTCTAGCGAAATGGTACTGCGACCACTGGGCTTCAAGATCGCGTACGAAAGCACAAGAAGTCTGAGGACGTTCGTGAAGCTCGGCGGCAGCCTCATCGAAATCATCGAAGCAGGAAAGGTCGAGAGAGTGCCGCACGAAGAAAGAGATCCCGGCCTACTTCACCTGGCGATATCTGTAGCCGATATTCACAAGGCGTACGAGCATCTGACAAGAAAGGGTGTGGCCTGCAAGTCTGAACCCAAAGAGAAAGAGGGCATTTGGACGGCATTCTTCGAGGACCCGGAGCACAACCTGCTACATCTGATTCAAAGATCCAACCCCCTATAGTTCACCCGCGCATCGGCTCATTGTGAAATCCAGGGGAAGCCCAAGGGGAAACCCAAGGCTATGACGCGGTCATAAGCAACTGCTTCGGCGACCCCGCGGTGAGACCCGCCCGCGAAGTTGTGAACATACCTGTTGTGGGCGCGGCTGAAGCGTCGATGCATTTCGCCACAAGCCTTGGCCAACATTTCACCGTCGTAACTATACTACCAAACATTGTACCGATGGTGGAGAATCTTGCGACACAATACGGCCTTGACAAGAAGCTTGTTTCGATCCGTTACGTCAGCATTCCTGTGCTTCAGCTGGAAGACAGAGACAAGCGGATCAGCGCTTTGCACCGAGAGATGCTTGCGGCCATCCAGGAAGATCATGCCCATGTGCTCGTTCTCGAATGTACCGGAATGATCGGAGTTGCCAAAGAGCTGGAAACGCTGCTCAGAAGGGACGGCTACGAGGTTCCTGTTGTGGATCCTGTAGGCGCGTCCGTGAAGTTCGCGGAAGCCCTCGTCACAATGGGCCTGAAGCAGAGTAGGCTTACGTTCATGCCACCGCCAGAGAAGGCTCGTCCAGGGTTCTCCTAGAGAACCTAGGCGCGCCGATTCTGTGTCTTGACCACTCTGAAAGGCGTCTTCAGTCCTTCATCTACTCAGGAAATGTCTTGGCGCAGTATTCTGCTATTCGTCTTATGGCTTCCCTGATGTTCTGGACGCTTGTGGCAAAGGAGAGGCGTATGTGGCCTTCGCCTCGTCTTCCGAAGGCTGCGCCGGGAACAGTGGCCACTTTCGCTTCCTCCAGAAGACTAGTTCCGAACGTTTTCGAATCTTGTCCGCTCTTGCTTATGTTCGGGAAGGCGTAGAATGCGCCTGCAGGTTTTCTGCATGTCATCATCTTGATCTTGCTTAAGCCCTCAATGACCGCGTCCCGTCGGCGCGTGTACTCCTTGAGCATGGCTTCCACGCAGGTTTGGGGGCCGCGAAGAGCAGCAACGGCGGCTTTCTGAGCTACAGTATTGACGCATGCGACATAGTGTTCTTGCATCTTCGTCATCTGCCGTATCAGCTCCTTTCCGGACACCGCGTACCCAATCCTCATGCCGGTCATGGCGTAAGTTTTGGAGAATGAGAACACGCTTATCGTGTGCTCCAACATTCCAGGCAAAGCCGCAATGCTGTAGTGGCGGTTGCCCGGGTAAACGAGACGCTCATACGGTTCGTCGGATAACACGAGAATGTCGCGATCGGTAACGAAATCAGCGATCTCTTTCAGGTCTTCACGACGAATAACGGCGCCTGTTGGGTTTGACGGATAGTTCATAATTAGGAGGCGCGTCTTCTTTGTTACAACCTTCTCAATGTCATCCATCTTCAATCCGAAATCGTTCTCTTCGCGAAGGGGTACTGGTACAGGGATTCCGCCGGCAAGCAACACCTCAGCTTCGTAACTAACGTACCCTGGGTCCGGGATCACAACCTCATCGTTTTCGTTTATCGTCGAGAGAGCGGAAAGAGAGAGCGCCTCCATCGAGCCTGCGGTCACCAAGATTTCTCCGCTCGGGTCGGCGTCAATCTCGTTCTCGCGCTTCAGCTTCTCGGAGATTGCTTCCCTGAGTTCCTCGAGGCCGGCGTTAGGAGTGTAGCGTGTGAAACCGTCGCGGAGTGCTTGAATTGCCGCTTCTGTGATATGAGTGGGCATAGAGAAGTCAGGCTCGCCGATTTCAAGATGAACCAAGTCCGGGACTGCCCGCGCCATGTCAAAAATCTCCCTGACGCCCGAGCGCGGCATCCTTTCCAAACGGTTCGAGAGATGACCCAAGTCAGAATAGCCTCTCTCGCACACGGTTTGTCGATCACATATTTAGTTTTGCTCCATTACCCTGACATTGCTGACAAAGAGGATGGGACGTACTAGGACGAGTCTTCCATGAACTGAAGGGTTCTGAGCAATACGACAGACCTCTTCGATTCGGACACAGACTCCACACGGCACGTAGAATGCCTCATGGGGGTCTGCAAAGCTCTGCTTCGAGACCATGTCCTATTTGATGTCATAACAGAGAAGGATCTTGAAAAGAACCTAAGGAACTACGAGGTCCTAGTTCTACCTGACGTTGCCTCGATGACCAAAAAAGAATGCGCGCTGGTAACGCAGTTCGTGAATGATGGAAATGGAGTTGTCGCATCTTACAGGACTTCACTCTTTGACGAAAACGGAAAACAGTTGCAGAATCTTGGTTTGGAAGAAGTTCTAGGAGCAAGCTATATTGGAAGCGAGAAATGCGTGAAAGGTCATGATTCCTACATGTGTGTGAAGGAGACTCATCCTGTGACCGAACCGCTACGGAGATACCTGTACCTTCCAAGCACAGGAACCCAATTGACAGTTGAAGCGAAAGGGAAAGCAATACCATTAGCGACTCTAATCGACGAGCCCGAGGCACACTATGCACCCTTAAAGAACGATACGGGCATCCCAACCATCCTTGCAAACGAATATGGCAAAGGAAGATCCGTTTACTACCCCGGCCCAATTGGAGAGAAGTACCTTAGCTTCGGAGTATACGACCATTGGAAGCTAATCGCAAACGCAGTTAGATGGGCCGCGTACCAAGAACAACCCGTCCGGGTTCAGAATTGCCCGTCAACCGTTGAATTGACAGCTTACACCCAGCCCAAGAAGGATAGAGTGATCGTTCACGTTGTGAATTCCATTCGAAGCGAAATAGATGAACCCATCTGCGATGTTAGCTCAGAGCGGGATGTTGAGTTACATGTGCGAATAGATGACCCGAAGAGAAGACTCAAGGTCTACACAGTTCCCGACAGAAAACCAGTTCCATATGAGAGAAGGGGAAACTCAATTTCACTCAGAATCCCAGAGTTCAGATACCACCGCATGATCGTTATTGAAGGCCAATCGGGAAGGAGGAGGAAATGATGGACCCAGAAAAGAGATCGATGGTCTTACGGAAAATTGAGGAAAAGCGACGTGATATCATACGGTTCGCGCAGAAACTTGTTCAGACACCAAGCGATACCGGAGAAGAGGGAGAGATACAGAAGGTCGTGGAGAAGAAGCTTAGAGACCTAGGCCTCGAGCTAGACGTTTTCGAAATCGATGTTGGACTTCTTTCAAAGCATACTGGCTTCGTCCCACCGGAAGACTATCGTGCAAGCTATGAGGGACGACCGAACGTCGTCCGATCAGTCAAAGGCACCGGCCACGGACGATCCATGATCCTAATGGGCCATGTAGACTCAGTACCGGTGGAGAACAGGAATCTCTGGAAGCATGACCCATGGGGCGGGGAGATTGAAGATGGGAAGCTCTACGGGCGCGGAGCACTGGATCAGAAGGGCGGCGTAGCAGCCCAGAATATGGCTCTTGAATGCATCCTAGAGTCCGGAGTCTCGCTCAGAGGGGACATCATAACAGAGAACGTTATCGAGGAGGAAGCAGGAGGAAACGGCGCCACCGCCTGCGCCCAGAAGGGTTACAGAGCCGACGCGGGACTCTACACCGAACCCTCCGGCCTTGAAACGATCGGCGTCTCGAATAGGGGCGCGCAGTTCTTTCGTTTAACAGTCCCTGGAGTAGCCACAGGAATAGAAGAGAAATGGGGCACCCCGAACGCAATTGAAAAGGCGATTAAGCTTTGCAACGCAGTCGATGATTTCTCTCTACTACGGCAAGCCGAAGTCTCCCGTTTACCGGCTTACGAACTTTACGCATTCGACCTGAGCAAGATAGACAGTCCCGACGAAAGGCTTCGAGCAGAAGCCTACATGAGGAACGTTGTGCCCGCAGGCGTCTGCAAGATCAACGCTGGGGTCTGGCCATCCTCGACACCTGAAGTCTGCACTATGGAGGGAAGCATCGAATGTCTACCTGGCGAGGATATCCACAAAGTGAAGAGAAGATTCAAGGAGTACCTTGAGAAAGTTGCTGAAACGGATGACTACCTGAGAAAGAACACACCCAAGCTTGAATGGTTCGGCCTGTGGTTCGAGTCATGTATGATCGAAGTCAACCATCCAATAGTCAGCTCGGTTCAGAAAAACACCAGGGAGGTGACGAACATTACGCCTATTCCGCGAGGAGGAGGAAGCGACTTGAGGTGCCTTGCCAAGTACGCAAATACGCCAAGCATAATCTTCGGAGGCGGAGCCGGAGCCAACTTCCATGGGGTCGACGAATACTTGGAAGTCGAATCCCTCATACAGTCAACCAAGATAATCACCCTTACGATACTTGACTGGTGTGGTTGAGCCCAGAGTAAGGTCGTCTCGAATGACGGATTTCGTGTTCGGTTCAATAGACGACGTCGGGGCTGCATTAGGGCGCTACGCGATCTTAACTCAGGACGTTCCGTGGAGTCTTGTCAAAGACCGAATTGAAGGCAGACCGGTCTCAGTCACCATGGTGACCAATCTGGAACACAAGTACCTTGACCGCGTGGCCGACGCATTGCCCGCGCCAATCGATACGGTCGTCGGCATAGGTGGGGGGGTCTCTATCGACGCCGCAAAGTACTGCGCTTGGAAACGCAAATGCTCAGCAATTTTCGTGCCGACGATACTATCTGTGGACGCATACGTCTCACTGCCTGTGGCGGTTAGAGAGAACGGGGTCGTGAACTACTTTGGGAATGTTGTACCCGACAAAATCGTGATTGATTACAGAGCTATTCAGTCGGCACCAAAACGCCTGAATAGAGCCGGGACAGGCGACGTTTACTCATGCCGAACAGCACTCTTTGACTGGAAGCTGTCACATGAAGAGACAGGCGAGTCATATGATGCAGAGATAGCAGCAAGAGCACAACGCCTTGTTGACAGGCTGATTGAGAAGGCGAGCGATATCAGAGATGTCACGGTCGAAGGAATTCGGACACTCGTGGACCTTCACGCTGAAGCAAATCATCTAATCGCAATTGCTGGGAAAGCAAGGCCTGAGGAAGGAAGTGAACATGTCTTCTTCTACGCTCTAGAGGAACTCACCAAACGCTATTTCCTTCACGGCGAAGTCGTTGGAACCGGCATATACATCGTTAGTTACCTCCAATCGAAAGATGAGAGAGAAGTTGCCCGCGTCATGGATGGATTCAGCCTAATGTTCAGACCCCTAGAGTGCGGAATCACCAAAGACGAGTTTGTCTCAGCAGCTCTACATATGAAGCAATACTCAAGACGAGAAAGACTACCCTTCACTATACTGGATGTTGCGGAGATTACGAGGGGAGACGCGGAGAGATTATGGGACGACCTCTCGGCTACGACTTCAAAGGAACCTAGCCACTCGACTGAACCCGTCATGTAGTAATGGAGTGACCTGATATGTCAATCGGATTCGAGGTCAAAACGGAAAAACTGGCCATCGAGGGTTGCCCGTACGAAACGTGGAACTACCCCTCGGGCCCGAGATAACAGAAGAGGAAATTCAAGCTGTGCTGGAAGTGCTAAAAGAATAAGCAGCTCTCCCAGTTAGCAGGCTCATACGTTGAGGACTTCGAAGTCGAGTTTGCGAGATACATGGGCACGAAGTATGCTGTCGCTGTCAATTCAGGAACATCATGGTACAATCGGAGAGGTGGGCTGCTTCAGCTTCTACTTGAACAAGAACATGACGACCGGCGAGGGCGGGATGATCGTAACCAATAATGAGAATATTGCGAAGAGAGCCGCAACGATGAGGAATCACTGTCGACCGAAGTGTCCCACATCCCGAACGTTCCCGCACACAACATCTTCACTGGGATAGGCTGGAACCTCAGGATGAATTCTCTCCAAGCCGTGATCGGTAGGTCACAGCTGAAACGACTCGACGAATCGAACCGGAGAAGAGCTCAGAACGCTGAACACATAAGACGCCACATGGAGGCGTTCGAATGGCTGGTGCCGCAGAAGTCCATCAAGAATGCGGAGCCAGTTTACTGGATGCAAGGCTTTAGGATAAACGAGAAATCCGGGGTCAACAGAGACGAGTTTTCGGAGGCCATGACGACTGAGGGAGTGAAGACCGAAGGCTATGCGCCAATTCCAGTCCATCTCCAAGAAGTATTCACGATGCAGGTCGGGTACGGAAGGACCCATTGCTCGTTCGACTGTCCAGTCTACGGGAAGAAAGTCCAATACAGAGCAGGAGACTGCCCCGAAGCCGAGAAGCTCTGCAAACAGGATGTTATCATCCCGTGTTACCATTCGAATAGATGCTCCGTCTGATCGATGGACGGAAGTCGCCGACTATGCCAAAAACAAAACAGTTCTTCATGAGACAATTTGAGAGGTCATGTGCAGCGATGAGCCTGTCACTTTCTCGCGTGGAGCGAATCGCGCGTACGAGTCTGCGGAGATCTGCTTTCCTTGAGGACGTCGCGATGAAGAACTCGATAAGACGATCCATCTGTGGATAACATTCGGAGAATAATTCTTGAATCAGCAAGCTGGATCCTTTCGTCCTGTAGGTCCAGTCGCCTTGATGCTCAACCTCCAGCACGTACGACCATAATCGATCTTCAGTTTGATGCGTACCTAAAAACCACCCAGATTGTTTTCCAGAGCTCGTATGGATCCGACACTCTCGCAACTGGCCGGGCGCCTGAGCATATTTAGACCTTCTCATCCTCGCAGGCGACCTGCGGGAGCCAATGACATACCGGACAGTTAGTTGAGGTATACTTGGGCTGGGGGTTTGTGGTTAAGGCTTCTGTAGGGTTTGTTGTTGTAGTATTCTCTGAATCGTTCCATGTCATTGAATCGTGGATAGTAGAGTTCGAACGTCTGGAAGAATCCGCAAGCTTTTAGAACTTCACACTCTGCACTCTTCGGCTGATACAGTAGATGGTCCTACACTTCGTCGTTCCTACAGAGAAGATAGAGAAGGCAAAGCAGCGGGTCAGAGATGTTTGGAACTATAGAGAGGTCGATCATGTTCCCATCTCGATCAGCTTGAAAATGAATCCTTGGGGATATACACTTGAGGAATTGAGACTAGATGGACACAAGCATCTGAGAGTTGAGATGGAAACCATAAAGACATTGCTCGAGACTCTTCCAGACGATTACGTACCCACAATATCTGCTGGGTCAGCCGGACCAGGCGCCTATGTTTTTCTCGCCGCCGCTTTTGGTGCGAAGATGGACTATCGCCATGGTGGTGATCCTAACTATCGTCCCACAGTGGATCGCAATGAGCCGCTCATAGGAGAACTAAATCGTGCGTATGAACTGAAGGTCCCAGATGTCGAGAAAGCTGGCACTCTGCCTAGTTGCTTGGAAAGGGTGGCGTATCTTGCCGAGGAGACCGAGTATCAGATTCCGATCTCGCTCTGCGATGCTAGTCCAGTTCAAGATACTTTTGCGTTGTTCGGATTCTTGAATACCTTCTATAAGGCCATGTACAAGAATCCAGAAGCATTGGAGCATGTTCTGGACATTGTAACGGAGACAATAATCCTCTTGGCAGACAAGTGCGTCGAAGCCGCAGGTGGAATTTCCAACGTGAGCAGCAGTGCTGAGGATGCTGGAGTCTGGCAGCCAGAAGGACACAAGGGACTTGTAGCTGATGACACATGTGCAAGTACATGCTCGCCAGAGTTTTTCAACAGATTCAGCAAGCCATTCAACAACAGGATCTATCGGAAATATGGAGGAGGTAGATTTCACAACTGCGGTCCTCATCCGGTTCTCGACGAGTATTTGTTGCACGACCCCAGAATCTACTCTATCGACGTTCGCTATAGATACTCCAGAAACGACTTGGAACACTTCGGCAGAGCTCTGGATCACAAGGCCGTCATCTATGTTAATCTCGGCCCCGGGCCAATTCAGCAACAGCTTCTAGATTACGAACACTGCATGAAGACGCTAGCCCCAAATGTGGTTGCCATACCAAATGTTGCCATCGACCCAGGGGATAACCTACACAGGGTGTACGACAAGTTTGTTGAAATCTCTACCCAGTATGCAAAGAGAATGGATTGGACAAGCTAGTAGAATGAGGTTTCACACTAAACCAATTTAGCCTACCCAATTTTCCTAGCTTCTTCGAAAGCTTTTGTCTTGTCGGCACCCTCTTGACTATGTGCTGTATAGACGTACGTTCGTCCGTTTCTTGCCGGAATGGCGAATACTCCGTGCTTGACCAGTTCCTGAAAGAAAACGGCTGACCTTCGGATGTGTGGATGAAAAGGTATCTCCATTATCTGGCGGACGTTAGTTACTTCCTCTCGGTCGGTGAAGCAAGTCCCCCAGAAGGGCCCTGGACCCTGAACAAGAACTTCGACGCTGCTGTCAACAGCGCCGTCACTGATACCTCTCATAATCCTCTTACCGATTTTGCGGAGCCGCTCATAGGAACCGGGTCTTTCCAAACATAGACCAAGTCAGCCCTAAACCCATAACTTACCCACCCTATTGCGGCATCAATATACATGGGAGCGGATGATCGATAAGGGGAATGGACAAAGAAGAGTCTTAAGTTGTTCTTCCGGGAATCGGTCTCGTGCTACATATGGTGATACCCGCGATCGTATCCTTCTAGCGCCACGAAATCGACAATACTGCCGGGGTCCGAAGCGTAACCGACCAGTCTTAGAGAGTGGTGGACATATTGCTCATCAAGCAGCAGACCCGTGGCTTCAGCTCTCACTAGCTCTTCTCGATTCTAAGCGTGAGTATACTTGAAGTTCGAAGAGGGTCCGGCCGAACGTCGAGGCACAGACCTGACAACTCATAGATGTCACGCTCTCCTACCGGCCTTGTAGCCGCAATCTCTCTCACAGTTTTGTGAAAAACCATTTGTCCATCGCTCGAAGGCCTCTCAAGATTTCTCAAATCTACCTTTTTCTTAGCGCCTTTTAGAGTATCCACAAAATCAAACCCGACTGGTGGAACCCTCCAGCTCCACGCTTACGGGGAAGTGGACTTGACGCGCAGGGGCGGCGAACGCGGCGGGAGCTCGGGGCTTTCTCAACCGGCCGCTTCGCCTGATCCGCAGCCATTAGGCAGCCTCCCCACAGCCAGTAAGGCTTGTTCTGCGGGTTCCAGATGTTAAGCTTGCGAAGACCCACTGCGTATACAGACTGTGTGAAAAACCAGCCGAGCGATGAAAACCACGAGATTATACAATCCTGTCTCACACGGCCCCAATCGAGCCTATCAGTCTCGTGGTCCCTAGGAT
>Ga0315282_10005941_pt1 | contig 20602 bp, 20 predicted proteins | sample YL17G07_20_MG_FD_203693 | JGI IMG/M metagenome (GOLD analysis project Ga0315282, IMG submission 203693) | Sediment microbial communities from Yellowstone Lake, YNP, Wyoming, USA - YL17G07_20 | ecosystem: Environmental > Aquatic > Freshwater > Lake > Sediment | place: USA: Wyoming | collected... | reverse complement strand
CCTCTCAATAGCAAAGAGAAAAAGCGACCGGTTGTCAGTTTTGAAGAGCTTCATACGGCTAACCTCCCATTGCTGCCCAAGGCGAAAGCTAGCCGGGTGCAAGGATTCGCCGAGGTTGAAGATGGTTTAACGCCTGACGTAGCTACAGTTGAGGCTCAGCGGTGTCTTAGCTGCGGTCCTTTTAGCGAAAAGTGCATTATGCTTCTTTATTGTCCGGCGATAATAAGAGATAAGGATGATAACACTCTAATTGATAGCTCTTTATGTAACGGATGCGGAGTTTGTGCCGATATATGCCCTTATAAAGCTATTGCTAAGGAGAAGGTAGAATAGTGGCTATTTCAGCAGATCCGTTAAACCTAATTATTTGTGGAGTTGGAGGGCAGGGAAACATCCTTATTTCAGGCTTAATAGGCAGCGCATTTTTGAAGAAGGGTTATTATACCACAATAGGAGAAACATTTGGCGTTGCACAAAGAGGCGGCTCGGTTTTTAGCGGTGTCAGAATATCCCGAAAAAGAACTTACGGACCACTAATTCCAAAGGGCAAAGCTCATCTTATCCTTGGCCTTGAACCTCTGGAAACGCTAAGGATGCTGCAGCAATATGGAAACCCAGACGTGATATGTATAACCAATACACATCCTATATTGCCAATAGGGGCACTTTCAGGAAAAGAAAAATACCCCAGTTATGGCGAACTTGAGGGGGCGATTAAAAATCTCTCTAAGTTAGTTTGGTTTGTAGATGGCACTGACATAGCTTCAAAACTCGGTGCTCCAATAGTTACGAATATTGTCATGGTAGGAGCTTTAATCGGTGCAGGTCAGCTTCCCCTAGAAAGAAAGGATATTGAAAATGAAATGCGAGCCATCTTTCCGCCTGAGAGAATGGCGTTAGATTTAAGGGCACTTGAGATGGGATCTAGTGCATTGCGCTCGCAGAGATAGAATTTATAAAAAGTGGAAAGGTGAGCCAAAGAAAAGGTAGGCGTGGTGGTATTGTCCGGTCAAGAAGGAGGAGGAGGAAATGAGCATAAAGGTGCATATTAATCTGCTTTTACGTCAATATACCAATGATCGAGATATAGTCGAAGTTAACGGAAACACGGTTGGTGAGTGCCTCAAAGATTTGGAGGAGCAGTTCCCCACGCTTAAATTGTTTAATAAGGATGGCGAATTGCTTGCCCAGCTTGGTATATTTGAGTTAAGGGAGGGACTGCTTTACCCGAAGAAACTAGATAAGCCGATTAGGGATGGGGATGAGCTTTCCATAATACCTATGATTTGTGGGGGGTAAGACCTATGCTTAAAAGCAAGATTACCACGAATGAGGTAGAGAGATTTCCTATATTGCGGCTTACCAAGGAAGGCAGAAGTAGCATCGAGGAGCTGGTTGCCAGAGAATTCCCTCTTACTATCATTTTTAACAACCAAGAGTTGGTGACCTTGCTCTGCTCTCCTGCAGATTTGAAGTATTTGGCTGTTGGCTTTCTTTACTCCGAAGGGTTACTCAAAAGTAGGGATGAAATCAAAAAGATCTTAGTCGATGACCAGAGGGGTGTGGTTCGGGTGGAAACCGAGGAGGATAAAGGATTTGCCCAAGATGTCCTGTGCAAGCGGATTATATCTTCGGGGTGCGGAAGCGGGACTTCTTTTTACAGGGTTGCTGATGCTGCTAGCCAAAAAGTAGAGTCCCAGATGAAGATATCAGCTGATGAAGTTTTTGTCCTGGCAAACGAATTTCAACACGGCTCCCAGGTTTATTTGGCAACTCATGGTGTTCATAGTGCTGCTTTATGTGATAGGAAAAGCATGTTGGTCTTTAGCGAGGATATAGGCAGGCATAATGCCATTGATAAAATCTTTGGGAAATGCCTTTTAGAGGATATCCCCACCGATGACCGGGTAATAATAACCAGTGGAAGAATTTCCTCAGAGATATTGTATAAGGTGTTTAAAAGAGGTATTCCCATAATCATCTCCATGTCTGTGCCTACTAACCTGGGAGTAAGGATAGCTGATAACTTGGGCATCACTGTAATTGGCTCCGTCAGGGGGAAGAAGATGAATGTCTATACCAATAGTTGGAGGGTTGAGGAGGGATAAAATGGGAGCAATACCAAAAGAATATTTGCCGCCTGAAGAACATCTGCCAAAGAAAGTTTATAAATTACCCTGGCTGCAATACCCAGAGAAGCTAAGTATAATGAGAAGCTTCTATGAGGAGGTTGTTAAGGACTGGAATAAGGTTGCCATCTACTACAAGGATGACAAAATAACCTTCTCAGAGTTGCGAAATGAGGTAAATAGGGTAGCCAATGCCCTAAAAGGCCTCGGGGTAGAAAAGAATGACAGGGTAATGCTCAGGTCGCCGAACATCCCTGAGTTTATCTATGCCCTCTATGCCTGCTGGACAATCGGAGCCATACCGGTAATGGTAATGCCTTTACTGAGAGCAGCCGAAATACTGCATCGGGGAAATGACTCGGAAGCAAAGATTATGATTGTGAGCTCCGATGCTTTCATGGATATCGACAAGGCTATCCCTGAATTGAAAACGGTCGAAAATGTGATTACTATCGGCGAACGAATGAAAGGCTGCCTTTTCTGGGATGACGTGGTAAAGGACCAACCTACCGAATGTGAGATAGTGGACACCAATAGGGATGACTTAGCCAGGCTACTTTATAGCTCTGGGACAACTGGGCTGCCGAAAGGGGCTATTGCTCATGTGGTTGATTTGTGTGTGCTCGGTGATGTACATGGGAAACATATGCTCCATTTGAAGGAAGATGACGTAGTTGGCGGACACCCTGTATTCACATTTGCCATGGGAGGTGTTTTCCCTCTTTATCTAGCCCGTGTTGGCTGCTCCTTGTCAATAGCGAAAATGCCTACCCCCGAAGAGATGTTCGAGACAGTGGACAAACATAAGATAACTGTTTTGCTATGCGTACCTAGTTTCTTCAAAGCGATGCTTCAAGTTGAGAATGCAGAAAAAAGATACGACCTTAGCTCTCTGAGGCTATGTCAGAGTGCCGGCGAGTGGCTTCCTGGTAGTACCCGGCTGGAATGGAAGAGGCGCTTTGGGGTTGATATTCTAGACCACCTTGGGTCGGGTGATGGTGGTTACTGGATGGGGATGCCCGAGGGGGCCCCTGATGATAAATCAGACGCAACAGGGTTTCCAGCACCAGGGTTTGAATGTAAGGTTGTAGATGCTAACTTTAACGAAGTACCTGTCGGGCAGCAAGGAGAGCTGATTTTCCTGGGTCCAGATGGTCAAGAGTATTGGAGGAGGCCGGAGAAACAGATGGAGGGAGTACATGATGGCTGGAGCCGCCCTGGCCTCGTCTATGTGAAGGATGAGGACGGTTATTTCTGGTATAAAGGCAGAACTGATGACATGATTGTAAGCTCAGGATATAAGATTCCGGGCGGAGAAGTTGAGAATGCGCTGCTGGGTCATGAAGCAGTATTTGAGGCAGCAGTCGTCGCATCCCCTGACCCAGCTAGGGGTAATGTCGTCAAGGCATTTGTTGCCCTTAACCAGGGGTATGAACCGTCAGATGAGCTTAGAAAGGAACTGCAGAACTATGTGAAGAGCAAGATAGAGCCGTATAAGTACCCGAGGAAGATAGAGTTTGTGGATGTTTCGGATTTGCCCAGGACCTCAACCGGTAAAATTCAGCGCCGTGTGCTCAGAGATATGGAGGAAAGGGGGGAGAAGCTAAAATAGCTAGTAACCGAGGAAGAAATTAAAGGAGGAGCAAAGAATGAATAATTTTAAAGTCATTAGCGATGAATATAGAAGTTACTTAGGTTTGCAAGGATTTCCCGTGGCTGTAAAAATGATAGCCGATGTCGGCGAACTCGATAAGATATATCATAAAGGTAAACCCGCTACGAGATTATCCAAAAACTTGCTTGTTTGTCAATTGTTGGCACAGGCTAGGTTTTATGGAAGGGTTATTGCTGGTGAGGAGAAAAACCTCAACCTATGCCGGTTGGGTGCTGATGCCATGGGTTTTGACATTGATGACTATGCTCATGTGTATTCTGGCACGTATTTCAGTACCGAAGAGGCGGCCAGAAGAATGATTGATACGATGCCCAAGTTTGAGAAGGGTAAGTATCATGCCATGGTGGTGGCACCACTGGACAAGAGCCCTGTGGAGCCGGATGTAGTTCTCATCTACGGGAATGCAGCCCAGATGTTGCGGATTATTAACGGCTACCTATATAACAAGGGCGGCAGGTTGGAATTCAGTGCGTCAGGGGATGCCGGGGTATGCTGCGACCCCTTGGTGATTCCCGTGCAAACCGGCAAACCAAGCATAGGTATTCCCTGCAACGGCGGCAGGATTATGAGCATCCCAAACGAGACTGACTTTGTTTTTGGAATCCCGTTCCAGCTTTTAGAAGAAGTCCTCGACGGGGTAAAATATACTGGCATCCATGTCCCAGTTAGTTATCCCACTGCCTGGCAACATATAGATTGGGAGCCGCAACCTCCTATCCTGTACTTCATACGCCCGGAGCTGCCAAGAGCTTAGCTATGCTATCAGGGCAAGGCTGCTGGAGGTGGTGGGGAGCCAAGTTGAAGGAGGTGTCATGGTCGAAACTAAATACACTTTTTGTCCTATCTGTACCAATCACTGTGCCTTTAGGGTGACTGTCGAAGATGGGAAAGTGGTTGAAGTAGTGGGGGCTGGGGAAACGGGTTTTCCGGTGAATATTTGCTCTCTCCACAAGGGTGCTGCCCATGTCATGGGTATTATAAACGCCCCTGACAGACTCAAGTATCCCTTGAAAAGGGTGGGCAAGAGAGGACAAGGCAAATGGGAACGCATTTCATGGGGTGAGGCATTAGATATCATCGCCACCCAGATAATGGAAATAAGGGATAAGTACGGTCCAGAGCGAGTTGCCATTGTTCTAAATGAGCCCAAGGGCATGGAGTTTGCTTTCTGGCAAAGATTTGCCACCGCTTTCGGGACACCAAATGTAATCACGCCAGGTTGCTACTGCGGTGTTCAGACTGGGTTAGCCTTCAGGCTCACCTTTGGCACAGACAGCATTCGTCCCCAGATGGAAAGCCCTGCGGTGGTGGTAATCTGGGGAGCGGATATAGCCCACACTGGAGGCACCTTCCTTGGTGTGATGCGCAATGACCTCAACAAAGCCCTGGTGAAAGGTTGCAAGCTGGTGGTTATTGACCCCAGAAACCTAGAGGTTTGGCCAGAGAAGAGCATGTTTGCTTCGGATGCTGACTACTGGCTGAAACCCAGACCAAACAGTGACGGTCTACTGGCTATGGGAATGATAAAGGTGATAATGGATGAGAAACTCTATGATGAGCATTATATAGCCAGCTGGACCGTGGGCTTTGACGCTCTTAAGGAAGAAGTAAAGACCTTCGGCTTAGATGCAGTGGAAAATCTGACTTGGGTGCCTAAAGAGCAAATTAGAGAGGTGGCAAGGCTGTATGCTCTGAACAAGCCCGGCGTCATCGGCTGGGGCAACGCCCTTGAGGGCAATTCGCAAGCATTACAAGCCTGTCGGGCAATCGCTATTTTACGCGGCATTACCGGCAACGTGAATACGCCGGATGGGGGAGAGGTGGAGGTAGAGTCAGCAGCAATCTGCCCCCCGGGTCGTTTCATGTTCAGCGGCCCAGTAAAGGAAAGGCTCAAGGAGTTTCCTAGGTCGCCGGGAACATCATTAGCAGGGGAGTTCAAAATGGCGCTAGCTAGTATGTATGTCCCTACGCAAGCGCTGGTGAAGGCACTGCTGGAAGGGAAACCTTACACACCCAAGGCAGCGTTGCTCTGTTTGACAAACCCGCTCCTCACCTATCCGGATACCAAGCGAACCTACGAAGCATTCATGAAGCTGGATTTGCTTGTTGTAGCTGAAGTCTTCCATACTCGGACAACTGCTATCGCTGATATAGTATTACCGGCAGCATATTCACTTTGCGAGTATGATACCGTAGGTTACTGGCCTGCTTGGTACGGTCATGCCCGGGCTCACCCCAAGCTTGCTGACCCGCCTGGAGAAGCCTGGCCCGATGTAAAGATTACTAATGAACTCGCCAAGAAAGTGGGCTTGGGGAAGTACTTCTGGGAAGACTGGATAGGAGCTCTGGACTACATGGTGGAGCCAGCGGGTCTGACCTGGGAGAAGTTCCGAGACGAGGTTAGATACCTCGAAGCAAAAAGCAAATACCAGCCAGACAAAGTGACAGGCTACAGAACTCGTTCCGGAAAAGTGGAGATATACTCGCAGACACTTCAGGACCTAGGCTATAGTCCCATACCCAGATTTGAAGCGCTTAAAGAGCCCCTGATGGGTCGTTTTGAACTTACAGATGAATATCCCCTCATGGAAACCAACTATAAGAGTGAAGTGTTCATGCTGTCTGGCTTCAGAAACGTTAAGGAACTCATGGAGAAATCACCGCCGCCGACTGTCTTCATGAACACGACAACGGCTAAAAGCCTAGGGCTCAAAGACGGAGATTGGGTCTGGATAGAGACGCGCACAGGTAAAATCAAGCAGAGGCTTGTGACTGACCCAGGAATCCATCCCAAAGTGGTTAACACCGAGTTCGGCTGGGGAGGGACCGAAGAGTTTAAAGATTCCAACATTAATCAATTGACCGATTGTGAGCCGCCGTATGATATGCAAACAGGTTCAGTCGCGATTCGGGGCTACCCCTGTAAGGTGTACAAAGCGTAGCTAAAACTTAGGAAGGTCGGTATGGAAAAAGTACTAAGAAAGGGAGACTTCACGGGTTTCTTCAAAGAGCTGAAAAAAGATTACAAAATAATGGGTGCCATGAAAAAGGGCAGTACCAGTGCTTACGCCTATCTCTCATTTGGTTATGCCGAAAAACCTGAAGACATAGTATATGATTACCACACGACTGTCCTAGCCCCCAAAAAGCTGTTTTTACCAGATGGAGAGGCTCTTTTTGGCTTCAAAAAGGAGGGAGAGCGCATACTCATAGATGATTTAGCAGGAAAGTGGGAGGAGAAAAGGGCCCTTCTGGGTGTGCATCCCTGCGATATAACGGCACTGTCACGCTTGGATAAGGTGTTTAACGAGGTATACCGGGACCCTTACTACAGAGACCGGAGAAGAAATACCGTCATCATCGGGCTGACCTGTAACGAGGCTGCCTCTAGCTGCTTCTGTAATATCGTGGGATCCGGACCAGACCTGAATGATGGCTATGACCTGCTCATGACAGACATCGGAGACAGCTATTTCTTTAAAGTGCGAAGCGAAGCGGGGGAAAAGCTGGTACAGAAGGATTATTTTAGGGATGCTACTCCAGAGGACAGACAGAAAAGGGAAGCAGCCATAAAGGGGCTTGAGAAGCAGTTTAAAGAAAGTTTTAAGATAGATGGCATAACCCAGAAAATGAGGGGGAAATACAGTGACGAGCTGTGGAATGAATACTCTAACAGGTGCGTGACGTGTGGCATCTGTAATATGGTCTGTCCCACCTGCCACTGTTTTGCAGTGTTTGACAGGGCGAACATGGACATGACCGAAGGGAAAAGGGTTAGAGTGTGGGATTCCTGCCACTTCGAGCGTTTTGCCAGAATGGCTGGTGGGCTTGACCCGCGTGAAGAAAAGAGTTCCAGATTTAAGCACAGGCTGTACGATAAGTTCTATTACCCTCGTATTAGGTACGGGGAGACATTCTGTGTGGGCTGTGGACGGTGTATCAAGTTCTGCCAGTCCGAGATAGATTTGCGGGATGCTTTAGTAAAACTGCAGGAGGGATAAACTGTGGCCAACCCATATATACCTGAGCTTGCTTTGATAAAGGACATAAAGGTGGAAAGTCCTGAAGCCAAGACTTTCACGGTTTGCCTGAAGGAGGAAAAACCGTTTAACTACAAGCCCGGACAGTTTGTTGAGGTATCCTTATTCGGCTACGGGGAATTTCCTGTCAGTGTCTCCGAGATTGTAGATATGAAGAAAGGCTCTTTCCAAATTACCGTACGCCAAGTAGGTAAGCTGACGCACCAGCTTATGGAAATGCCTGTTAACTCTGTAATCGGAATCCGTGGACCTTTTGGTAACGGCTTCCCTATGGAGGAGATGGAAGGAAGGGATATTCTGTTAGTCGCTGGGGGAATCGGGTTGAGCCCCATCAAATATGCGGTTGACTATTTGCTTAAGAACAGAGATAAATACAGAAGTCTGAAGTTTCTCTATGGGGCTACTTCACCCAGTGTCATACTCTTTAAAGATACCATGGCTTCGTGGAGTGAAGAGGGACAGAAGAAGGGCTTGGAAGTTTTATTAACGGTGGATATCGCGGAGGATGGCTGGCAGGGAAACGTGGGGATGGTGACTGACCTCTTTGACAGAGTGCAGCTAGACCCGCCCAGGACCAGTGCTATCATCTGCGGACCCGGTGTCATGATGAAGGCAGCGACTACCAGATTGATAAGCAGAGGCTTTGCGGAAGACCAGCTTTTTATGTCCCTCGAGAGGCGGATGCAGTGTGGAATGGGGATGTGTGGCCACTGCATGATTGGCCAGAAACGTGTATGCTTGGATGGTCCGGTCTTCGCTTACAAAGATGTAAACGATACACTAGAAAGGTTATTTTAGGCTGAAAACAAGAAAAAAGCGATGAAACATTTGAAAGTAATAGAAAGGAGTTCCCTAATGAGTGATAAGAAAAAGGTGCCAATAGTTGAAGGTCTGTTTACATGGCCATCGGATAAGCCTCAACTGATTGGAAGTAAATGTTCAGTATGTGGAAGTGTTCAATTTCCTAAATCTAACGCATGTGATAACCCAGATTGCGACCATAGTAAGCCGCCTGATGAAATCCTTTTGAGTACCGAAGGCACCCTTTATTCATATACCATTCACCAGTATGATCTTCGTGAACCATTCTCTTATTATAAGGCTCCATATGCAATAGGAGCTATAGAACTTCCTGAGGGAGTAAATGTGGTAGCAAGACTAGCAACGACGGAAGAGGAAAGGCTAAAAATAGGCATGCGGATGAGGTTTAAAGTAGACAAATTATATGAGGACAAGGAAGCCATATATTTAACATATTTTTTTGAGCCGGAGGGATAAAAATGATCGAAACCGCGATTGCAAACATTGAAATAACCGATTGGATTGAGGCGGGGAGGCCCATACCTTCAGCAATGGATAGGCTGACTGGTGTTGCTGTAAAAACGCTTAGAGAGACTGGACTGAGGCCAAAGGATCTCGATGCTATCATCATCAACACTACGGCGCTTCCATTTGATGAGGGTTCATATATTACAATAAGCGCACAACACCTCGCCCATCGACTTGCAGACAAGATAGGGACTCATGGAGCACGATGTATGAATGTATGCGCTGCATGTGCAAGCGCAGGAATAGCTCTTGCTACGGCCGACGCAATGATAAAGGCTGGCTTACTCAAGACGGTACTTATTGGGGGGGTTGATAATTCACCCCGTGGCTTTTATTTTCAGGGCCCATCCACTTTAGATGCTGATTTAGCCGTAAGTTACCCTCACAAAGCGGTTGGCATCACAAATCCATCTTATTGGGCCATGTGGGCCAGAAGACGAGCGCATGAGATGGGAAAGTCTATTGAAGACATAAAAGAGCTAATGGCTTTGGTAAAGGAAACTCAAAGCCAATATGGTGCTCGCAATCCACATGCAAGGTACAAAAAGGTATTCACCGCAAAAGAAGTCTTAGATTCTCCGATAGTTTGTGATCCCTTGCATTTATACATGATAAGCGCCGTAAGCTCGGGCGCAGGCGCAGCTTTAATCACTGATATGGAAACAGCAAGAAAAATCACCGATAAGCCAGTTAAAATAGCCGCTTCTGCTGTAGGAAGTCCTGTTTATGGCGAACCCTCGCCACGCTTGATTTGCTTCGCGACTGCCGGTGCGAAGAAAGCAAAGAAGCCATTCATAGAATGGCGTAAACCAATAGAAATGGCCTACAAGCAGGCGGGGATCACGGCAGAAGATATAGACATCCTGGAGGGCCATGATACTAGCTGTTTTCACACAATAAACTGGATTGATCAAGTAAAGGGATGGGAACGAGAGGAAACGGATAAACTGATTAGAGAGGGGCAAATAAAGCATAACGGCAAGTTTCCAGTTAACTTGAGCGGTGGAACATCAGCCTTTGGCGAATCAGTAATGAATCAAGCTCTTATAATGATTTATGAATTGTTCCGACAATTGAGAGGAGAGGCAGGCGAGAGACAAGCGAGTAAAGAACTGAAAATAGGGGCTTGTACAGTTTATGGAGCGTATGGGTCTTATGGTGCCATAATACTTGAGAAAGGTTGGTGAAGTGCCCTCTCCTTGTGAGAGCAAGGGGCTTCCATATTTTTGATGTGTCATGTTCGTTAAGAAGGCATTAATTCCATATGGGAGAGATTGTTTTTTAATTCCTTACGGGATGCACAAATTGACTATTAGGCATGAGCTTCTGGCATAAATGCTACGGCCTGATAGACAAAAAGGGGAACCATGGAGCTTGATGCTATTATAGTGGGCGCTGGTCCTGCTGGCTGTGCCTGCGGCTACAAGCTGGCTCAAGCTGGTCTGGAAGTAATGGTGGTGGAGAGGGGAAAGTTTGCCGGGGCAAAGAATATGTGGGGTGGGGCATTCTACGGTCCAGCCTTAAGTGAGTTACTGCCGAGCTTGTGGGAAGAAGCACCTGTTGAGAGGTATGTGGCCTGCCAAAGACTCTCTCTGCTTACTGACGAGAACTGTCTATCTATTGAATTCACTACACCCAGGTTTAGTCAGCTGCCCTATAATGGGTTTACACTCCTGCGCTCCAAATTTGACCGCTGGCTCGCTGCTAAAACTGAGGAGGCAGGAGCAATCGTTGCCACCGGATTTGAAGTTGATGACCTCCTCTGGGATGGAAATCGGGTAGCAGGGGTAAAAAGTGGCAGTGATGAATTACCGGCTAGTGTGGTTGTCGCTTGTGACGGAGTAAACTCCATCTTGGCTCAGAAAGCTGGGCTCAGGGGGGAGCTTAAACCCAGCGAAGTAAAACAAGGGGTTAAAGAAGTAATCGCTTTCCCCCGGGAGACCGTAGAGCAATGCTTTGGTTTAACTGGTGACGAGGGTGTAGCCTGGGAGTTTGTTGGCACCTGCACTAGGGGATTGCCCGGTGGTGGTTTTATTTACACCAATAAAGAGAGCCTGTCAGTGGGAATTGTAGTCCAGCTAAACGCTCTTATTGAGCAGGGGATTAAGGCTAATGATCTGCTTGAGGATTTCAAGAGCCACCCCACTGTGGCCAAGCTGCTGGACGGGGGTAAGCTTGCAGAGTACTCAGCCCACCTGATACCAGTTTTGGGAATAGATATGATGCCTAGGCTCTACACTGATGGGCTTCTGGTGGCTGGTGATGCCGCTGCTTTTGTTATTGGCACTGGCTTAATCCTAGAGGGAGCTAACTTTGCTGTCGCTTCAGGTGTAGCTGCTGCCGAGGCAGTGGCGAGGGCTAAAAAGAAGGGAGACTTTTCTGCTAAGTCTCTTGCATGCTATCAGGAGCTGCTGGAGCAGAGCTTTGTCCTCAAAGACCTGAAAACCTTTAGGCAAGCACATCGCTTTCTCGAAAATCCACGAATCTACGGTACCTACCCCAAGTTAGTCTGCGATTTTGCTGAGAAGCTCTTCACCAGCAATGGCCAACCAAAAAAGAGAGCTTGGCAACTATTACGGGAGGCAATGAAAGGCAAGGTTTCACTGTGGCGTATAGCTCGTGACCTGATGCAAGGAAAAGGAGCAGTATGAATCCCATAAGCATTGAGGATAAACTGGCAGTCAATAAGTACGATATAGATAAAGATATCCACATCAAGATACGGGAGGATATTTGTCAGACCTGTGACGGACACTATTGTCTCTATGCTTGCCCGGCTGAGTGCTTCAGGCTCGAGGAAGGACGCATTATCTTCTCCTACGAGGGTTGCCTAGAGTGTGGCAGCTGCCGGATTGCATGCGATAGGGGAGCTATTGATTGGATTCTGCCCCGGCCCGGGTTCGGTATATGCTATGAATACGGATAGAAACGAGCATAATTGAACAGCACTGTTTGAAAGCAAGAGCAAACCATGAACAGGAGGAACGGGAATGATGAAAATTATTGTTTGCATCAAGGAAGTGATTGACCCTAACCTAGCAGCGACTAGTCTTGAGTTTGACTCTGTCAGCAATAAGGTGGTGCCGCTGCCGGGTGTGTGGCTAGTAATCAATCCCCTTGATGAGCGGGCTTTGGAGGCAGCATTAAGAATTAAGGATGCCCACGATGGCGAAATCACGGTCATAACCTTGGGTGTCAACTTGGACCGACATGTGCTCAGGAAACCAATGGCTATCGGGCCTGATGAGCTTATCCTGTTAGAGGACGAGGCTTTTGCCGAGGGCGATAGTTGGTCGACTGCCTATGCCCTGGCTATGGCTATCAAGAAAATAGGCAACTATGACCTTATTTTCTGCGGCCGGCAGGCGGCTGATTGGGATGCTGGGCAGGTAGGCTTGGGCGTCGCTGAAATACTAGGGCTGCCCAGTATTACCGTAGCCAAAAAAATAGACATCACTGATGGTAAGGCAAGGGTAGAGAGGGTAACCGATGATGGCCACGAAGTAGTTGAGGTAACCTTGCCAGCTTTGATTACGGTAGGCGAAGAGATTGGGGAACTTCGCTCCCCCACCATGGCAGGAATGATAGCAGCTAAGAAGAAGGGGGCTATTATCTGGAAACCAGCCGACATAGGGGTTGAACCCTCCCAAATTGGCACTACTGGTCGGCGTCTCAAGCTGGTTAAGCTATTCCAACCAGTCCACGAAGGCAAATGTGAGATTATAGAAAGTGAAACCCCAGAAGAGGCTGCCATTAGTCTCTTCCAGAGACTGAAGGAAGCCAAGATACTGAAGTAAGCTATCCACCAATAATCGAGGAGGAAAAACTCGTGGCTGAATATAAAAATGTTATCGTTTGCTGTGAAGTTAAGGAAGGAAAGCTGACACCAATCACCACTGAACTATTGAGTTGCGGTAAAAGGCTGTCTGATGACCTAGGAGAGGAATTAGGCGCCGTGCTGGTCGGCAGCAATGTAACCGATTTTGCCAAGGAAGCCATTGCCTTCGGTGCTCATAAGGTATATGTAATTGATGACTCGCTGCTTGCGGATTATCAGACAGATTCCTATGTATTAGTCATGGAAAAATTAGCCAAACAGTTAATGCCCCGGATTATCCTACTGGGACAGACCTCTACCGGTCGTGAGTTGGCACCAAAGCTAGCCTTCAGGTTAGGCACAGCCGCTGCTCTGGACTGCGTGGAACTGGCTATTGACCCTGAGTCAAGGTTACTGTTGCAAACCAAACCTGTCTGGGGAGGCAATGCTCTGGGTACCTTCATTTGTGAGTCTTACCCGCAGATAGCTACGGTTAGGGCTAAGACAATGTCACCCCTAGAGCGAGACGACTCAAGGCAAGGGGAAGTCATTGCTATTGATGCTAGCTTAGACTCGTCAGCTATAAGAACCAAGGTCTTAGAGAAGGTGCCAGAAGAGGTAAGGGGGATAAAGCTGGAGGACGCTAAGGTAATAGTCAGTGGGGGTAGAGGTATTGGCAGCGCTGAAGGGTTTAAGCAACTGGAAGAGCTGGCTAAAATACTGAATGGGGCAGTAGGTGCCAGTACACCCCCCTGTGATAATGGCTGGGTGCCATTCGGGGCACGGATAGGGCTTACCGGTAAGACTGTTACCCCCGACCTTTACATCGCTGTAGCTATCTCTGGTTCCAGTCAGCACATGAGCGGCTGCTCCGGTGCAAAGAACATCGTGGCCATAAATAAGGATGCTAATGCCAACATCTTTAAGGTAGCCCACTTCGGTGTAGTCGGCGACTGGAAAAAGGTGCTACCCATCTTCACTGAAAAGATCAAGGAATTTCTGGCTGGCTACGGCTAAAGGAGAGCAAAAATATGACCGGACTTTCTGACTCCTTTCAACGTCCGATAAATTATCTGCGTATCTCGGTCACCGACCGTTGTAATCTGCGCTGTGTCTACTGGGGGATAAATAAGATAAGGCTTACCGGTGGTGAGCCCCTGGTGAGGTCGGGGCTGCCCAAGCTAATCCAGATGCTGGCTCAAATAGAGAATATAGATGATATCTCCCTGACCACCAACGGGACTTTGCTCAGTGGCTATGCTGCTGAGCTAAAGCAAGCCGGACTAGGGCGGGTTAACGTCAGTCTGGATACCCTCAAGCCGGATAGATTTGAGCTCATTACCCGTGGCGGCGGTAATCTTGACCAGGTGCTGGAGGGTATTGAGGTGGCTAGGGCGGTGGGGCTTAATCCGGTCAAGCTTAACGTGGTGGTCATGTCTGGTATTAATGATGATGAGCTCCTTGATTTTGCCACCAAGACCATAACCGAGGAGTGGCATATTCGCTTTATTGAGCTTATGCCCTTTGCCGGTGAGAGCACTGTGGCCCCGCGGTTTATCTCAGCCAGCGAGATAAGGCAGCGGGTTGAGCTACTGGGGGAGCTGGAGCCTTGCCTGCCCACTATGGGCAATGGACCGGCTAAGTATTTTCGCTTTCCTCATGCCATGGGCACTATCGGCTTTATTACTCCTATCAGCGAGCATTTTTGCTTCCAATGCAATCGGATGCGGTTTACGGCTGATGGTAAGCTCCGCCCCTGTCTGTTAAGTGACTATGAAGTAGACGTTAAGCAGCCTTTGCGTAGTGGTATATCTTCAGCAGAGCTCAAAGAACTGATTAAGCAGGCAGTAGCTAATAAGCCACTGCGCCATCGCATGGCAGAGGGCTACGTGCCAAAAGGTCGGCGTTTAGTCAAGTAGGGGGCTAATTGTGAGGGACTGAGTTGCCCCTCAGCAAGCTGAAGGGCAACTTATAGGTCTTCAAATATGCGTAATTGCAGGGAGTTATCTTCATGAGTTTGATACTCAATATATTTGCGTATTATATCAGCGGTAATTTTATCACCTACACTTCTAACAAAATATCCATCGCTCCAAAGTTCCCCCGCCCAAAGTTGTTTCCTCAGCTTCGGGAACTTCCTGAATACCTCGCATGCAGATACACTTTTCATTATCTGTGCGGTCTGGGCTGGAGAATATCTGGGTGGTACCTCAACAAAATTGATTTAAAAGTTCTTGAAGCCAATTATGCCCTTTTCCACCATGCCCTATTAAATGTAATGTCCGGGCGAATTGCTTCAAGGAAGGAGATTGGATGAAGATAATAAAAAGTGTTTGCGGTATGTGCCACCTCCTGTGTGGAATAGATGTCTGCGTCGAGAGTGGGGAGATAGTAAAAGTCTCCGGTATGAGAGAACACCCATTTAATAAGCTATGCGAGAAAGGTTATGCCATACCGGAACTGGTACACTCGCCGGAACGAATTATAAATCCATTGAGGAAGATAAATGGTAAATTCAGTGACATTTCATGGGATGAAGCCTTGGACTTTATTGCTGGTAAATTGACCGATATTAAGCAGAAATACGGGGCTAAGGCAGTAGTAGTACACACTGGATTCTCTTATGTTCGTTCTTATGCAGCCTTTGTGGTCAGGCGATTGTGTGACCTATATGGCACTCCCAACTATACTAGCGGTGCCTCTATCTGCTTTTTAGCCAGGGCAATTGCTTATAACTTAACCTGCGGTTATTACCTAAATCCTCATTATTCAGCCGAGACCAAATGTGTGGTGGTGTGGGGTAACAACCCCATTGAGTCCAACGTTCCCCACCACCCGGATAATATATATGACGCAGTTAGGCATGGAGCCAAACTTATAGTAATTGACCCGAGAGCTACTCCGTTGGCAAAGCAGGCAGATATTCATGCCCAGCTCAGGCCTGGAACCGACTGTGCGCTTGCCCTTGGTCTACTTAATGTAATTATCACCGAAGGACTCTATGATAAGGATTTTGTTAAGGAGTGGACGGTTGGCTTTGATGAGCTGGCTCAATATGCAAAGGAATATTCACCACAGAGGGTTGAGGAGATAACCTGGGTACCAGCCGAGACAATTAGAAACCTGGCTCGGATGTATGCCATCAATAGACCAGCTACCATTACTATGTATGTTGCTATGGATCATTCTACCAACGGGGTTCAGGCTATCCGGGCTATCGCTACCCTAATAGCGATTACTGGTAACATTGATACACCTGGGGGTAACATTTATGCCTCAGCACAAAGGCTGAGCCGGATGCTGACAAATCTTAGGCTGGAAGAAAAAGTTGCCAAGGATGTACCGGTTGGCGCTGATTACCCCTTGTTTACCAAGTTTGTTGGGGAGATACAAGTATTACCGGCTATGGAACAAATGGTCAGTGAGAAACCATACCCGATAAAGGCGCTACTAATCGCTGGCAACAATGCAGCACTAACCTGGCCTAACACTAATAAGTTTAGGCGAGGTCGCGATAAGCTGGACTTAATGGTGGTTATTGACATTTTTATGACCGATACCGCTAAGATGGCTGACCTCGTGTTGCCTGGCACTACCTTTCTTGAGAGGCCAGAACTCAGAGATTACCTTGGGCGGGGCTTAAGCTTGGTTGCTTTGGGCAATAAAGCCATTGAACCTATCGGTAACTCCATGGACGACTGGCGGATATGGGCAGAGCTAGGCAAAAGGATGGGTTATGTTGAATATTTCCCATGGAATGATGCTGAGGAATTACTTAAATATCTACTTGAGCCAAGCCCTATTTCTTTAGCAGAGCTTAAGCAGAAACCGGGTGGTGTCTACTATGCACAGACTGAGTTCAAAAAATATCTTAAGAATGGTTTCAACACTCCGTCTAAGAAAGTAGAGATATATTCAGTGACGCTGAAAGAATATGGATATGACCCCTTACCTACCTTTCATGAACCTGTGGAGAGCCCAATTAGTCGCCCGGATTTGGTAGCGAAGTATCCGCTGATGTTCCTTGGTGGCGGGAAGACGAGAGCTTACACCCACTCACAATATCGTAACCTGCCCAGCTTAAGGAGGCTAGTGCCAGAACCTCTACTTGAAATTCACGCCGAAACAGCCCGTAGTCTTGGTATTGGCGATAGAGACTGGGTCAAAGTCGTATCCCTAAGGGGGAACGTCAGGTTAAGGGCTAAGCTTACTGAGGATGTCCACCCTAAAATAGTGGCAATGCAACATGGCTGGAGTGAGGCTAACGCCAATTGCCTTACCGATGATGTCGCTCGTGACCCTATCTCTGGCTACCCCGGAATTAGATCAGTTATGTGCCGGGTGACGAAAGCTGAGTAATAAATGTGCGTCGTCAGCGATCATGGCATAAACTACTAACGGACACTTCAGCCAGCCCGGTCACTGAATCTTCAAATGGAAAAATACTTGAGAAGTACAGCATTTATCGATTGCGATAGTGCGTCCATACAGGAGAAAACCAGAGATTTAACAACCAGGGGACAGGAAGATGCTATTGAGAAGGCAAAAAGCCTCTTTTATTTTGTCAGAGACAGGATTAAATATGACATCTATGTACCAAAACATCTTCCTGAATACTTCCAAGCAAGTAATGTCTTATCTAGAGGGACAGGGTATTGTGTTCATAAAGCAGTTCTTCTTGCTGCTTTGGCACGGGCAGCAGGAATCCCAGCTCGTCTGAGATTCGCCAGAATTAGAAACAACTTGCTTCCGAAGAAAACGCTAAGTTGGCTGGGCACAAATGTACTTCCTTTTCATGGTTATGCTGAATTATATGTGGATGGGAAGTGGGTTAAGTCCACTCCTGCCCTTGATCTGAAAATGTCAGTAAGAACAAAATTATTCCAGTTGAATTTGATGGTAAGAATGATGCTATGTTCCACCGTTACAACCAAGAAGGCAAATTACATATAGAATATCTTGCGGACCTCGGCCATTATGACGACCTACCACTAGAAAGGCTTCGTGAGGAGGTAACTAAGAATATTGGTAGCTGGTTTCTCGAACCCTGTGAATAACGAAGGCGGACTCTGCCCCGGGAAATTGGGATACTAGGGATTGCCTTTCTCCCCCGTTAGTTTAAATATTTTACTTCCCTCCCGTGTGGCGCCTCAGCTGTAATTGGGCAAGTGGCATCCCGCCTTCCAGTCATAGCAATGGCAGAACGTAGGGACAATAGAGGGCGCTTTATTAAGGGTAATGTGCCCTGGAATAAAAGGGTGGATACTGGCCAAAGGGGAATAGCTTTTACCTGCAAGTTTTGCGGTAAGCCAAAGCCCATTGAAGAGATAAGGGTTGTAAAGAGGTTTTTCCCACCTCTCGCTATTTGTAAGGACTGCTGGAAATTGCTGGAATAACAAGAATTTAAAGGAGGTCATCATGATCGATACTCTACCTGAGCATATGGCCATTATCCCCGACGGCACCCGCCGCTGGGCAAGGAAGCGTGGGCTAGCTGAAACGGAGGGGGCGAAAGCCGGGGCGGAAAACATGCACAGAATAGTGGCGTATCTTCTTGATGCCGGCATAAGGTATCTGACCGTTTGGGGCTTCTCAACTGATAACTGGAAACGGTCGGATGACCAGATTCGTTTCCTCTTTCAGCAGGCACAGGCATGGATTGAGAGAGATGCTCCTTGGCTACATAGCCGAGGCGTTAGGCTTCGCCATATCGGTCGAACAGAACGACTACCACCGGCTCTCCAGCAGGCAATAAGCTACTGGGGAAAACTGACCCGACAAAATGCTGGGATGACCTTCATTGTTGCCTTCGACTACAGCGGACGAGTTGAGGTGATACATGCCATCCGCCGGCTCATAGAGGCGGGAATAACTCCCCAGATGGTGGATGACGATTTGTTTGGCCATTACCTCTACATGGACGGGATGCCTGATGTTGACCTGGTGATCCGCACCGGTGGTGAGCTCCGCCTATCAAACTTCATGCTGTGGCAGACGGCCTATAGCGAATGTTATTTCACCGATGTTCTTTGGCCTGATTTTGATACCACAGAGCTAGAGAAAGCGCTACAGGCCTATAGCCAGAGACAGAGACGCTTTGGTGGAGGCGTTTAATGGAACTGGAAAGACCAGAATCATAAGGAATAGCGGAAGACCTAATTTGAGGATAATGCTCGGAAGCTTTTACGCTTACTAGGGCTTAAAGGCGGGCTCTGCCAGGGGAAAGTGAGGTACTAGGGGTTTTGTGCCATGCCCTTAGTTTAAATCTTTTACCCCCTCCTCCCGTGTGGTGCCTCAGCTGTAATCGGGCAAGTGGCATCCCGCCTACCCAGTCATAGGCACATGACAGAACGTAAGGATAGCAGGGGCGCAGAGTAGCAAAGTCTCATCTATCGGGGATTAGGTAAATGACTGGCTTGGTCGTACGCAAGGTGGTTAACGGGGAAAGCTGAAACTGAAGCTAGTCCGGGTCGTGCACAAGGTGTTAGCGAAGGAGTGCTGAAGCTAGAGCGGATCAAGGTCATCTGTGCCGCTTGCGGACAGCAAGTTGAAGCTGTAGCCACAGATGGTCGGGTTAAGGGATACTGTGCCGTTGCTAACCAGTATGTGGACTTTCCAATTGAAACACAGCTGGAGATAAAGAAGTGGTGGCAAAGCCCTGAGTATCGGGCAAAGCTGAGCTCGGCTGTGAAGAAGAAATGGCAAGACCCTGAGTATCGGGCCAAGCAGATTGCCACTCATACAGGGAAACACCCCTCAGCTGAGACCAGGGCAAAATTATCTGCGGCGATTAAAAGGCAGCACAATAAAACGGGGGTGAAAAGGTATGGCTCTGAAAGATAAAACCCTGGTGTGCCGTGATTGTGGTCGAGAGTTTATCTTTACAGTTGGCGAGCAGGAGTTCTATTCATCTCGTGGCTTGAATGAACCTGCACGCTGTCCCAAGTGCCGAGCTGCTCGGCGTAGAGAGCGAAGGAAGGGCTCAAGACATGTTCATTCCGCAATATGCGCTACCTGTGGTCGGCAAACCACGGTGCCATTTGAGCCAAAGGAGGGACGACCAGTCTACTGCACCGAGTGTTACGCTAAAATTAGGGGCAGCCCGCTATTCAGGAAGGCCAAGCTCTCAAGGTGGTAGCCGGGAGCCCCTGGTTCAAGCGCAGCCGCACTAGAATTAAAATCCAGGCGTCTTTTCGGGCTGGTTAATGGTTTGATACCTTAAAAAGGAGAGAGGGCACTTAGGGTGAGGTTAATAGACAAAGGGGATACCCCTACTGGCTGGTTTCAGCTCTCACTGCCTTATATGCTTTTTGCCTGCTGACGTGTAACTCTCTCACTATTTGAGTGATAGTCTTCCCTTCCACGAAATAGGCATGCCGAATCCGCTCGTCCTTTTCCTTCGCTTCCATCTCCATTTTGGTCAGCCAGTCCCGACGTAACAGCCGAGTGTCTGCTAGGACTCTCATAACGGCTTTGTTGGTTCTCCCTAGAGTTCTGGCGATTTTAGACATTGATATACCTTCACTGTGCATCTGCAAAATACGCCTCTTTTCCTGGGCTGAGAGGCGATTACCGTGTTTTCTGCAGTTCAGCTCTGGTCTCAGCTTTTCCT
>Ga0315282_10005940_pt1 | contig 20602 bp, 24 predicted proteins | sample YL17G07_20_MG_FD_203693 | JGI IMG/M metagenome (GOLD analysis project Ga0315282, IMG submission 203693) | Sediment microbial communities from Yellowstone Lake, YNP, Wyoming, USA - YL17G07_20 | ecosystem: Environmental > Aquatic > Freshwater > Lake > Sediment | place: USA: Wyoming | collected... | reverse complement strand
TCTACGCGAAGCGGAATCATGCCGAAACGGCGTTCAGCATGATCCAGCGACTCTTCGGATATCGTTTGAGATGTCGCTCCGAGATCGGTCGGAAAAATGAGGTCCAGGCGAAGATCTCGATGTTCAATCTGTTCTTACTGGCTAGAAGCGGGTTCCTTTGGAACGACTAGTTTAGCAACAGAGTCGTAACCGTTATATTAAGAAATCACGTCATCCAGATCCCAAACTAGCCGAGGCAAATTGCCCATCTAGCCGATCGAATCGACCGCAATAATGGTTGTCGTTATCGAGAAATCTGACCGACTTGCATAGGTCGATGAATCGATCATCGCAGCTCGTCAACTTCGCGACAGACTCATGAATAAGGAGGCCCGACTAATGATGGCGGATCTCAATCATCGCGTTTCTCAAATTCTAGTCTGTCATTTGCGAGACTCCGAGGCAAAGGCATCGGACTCCTCCTTGCTGAATCTCCTCATGCGGATCGTGTGCACATGGATCCTGCCTTCGTCGAAGAAGATGAAATCAGCTTGCTCCCAGTCCGCCTCGAGCTTCCCCAACGGGAACCAGTAACTCCAGAAGTCTCCTGGTCCCGAGTCACCGTGACCGGCGGGCTCCGTGGGCATGCCTACTCGATGGAGATGCCGGGCATTAAGCTCTCGTGCCCAAGGAGCTGCCTAGGCTGCTTCCCTGGGGCACTTCCTTGAGAGACTTCGGGCTCTCCTTCTAAGTCGGTCTCGAGTCCCCAAGGACGACCTTCGCGGCCTCCTTTCGTCAGTTTTACCGTTTCCCACCGTACATTCATTTTCTCTTTTCCGGAACCAATGTCCCATCAATTGAATTGAGTTTCATGGTAGGTCTGGGCATTTTAAACAGTTTTTTCTACAGGCTTGGACATTGAAAGGATTGAATGAGGACCGTAGTCTGCATCGGGGGAGGACGATTTGGTGCCATGGCAGCAATCGAGGCTCGAAGGATCGGGGCCAGAGTGCTTGTCGTCGACCGCGAGGAACGGTGCTTCGCGCGAAAGTCGTCCACCGCGGTGACCGAAGAACCAAGCTCGATCCTCAGTGTGGGCGAGGGAGATGTCCTCTTCCTTAAAGGTGATGGGACTGTTACCCTTTTGGACATCCTTGATCGCTGGGTCCCTGACATAGTGATCCCCGCCGCAAGTGGCCACCTAGCTGCTTTGTTGGCAGTGGAATATGGCCATCGGCAGGGACGGGGTCTAGTTCCCGCCTCTGACCGACTGCCCGAGCTTGTGGAAGCACTACCGCCGAGATCGGTCAGATTGTTCGATGCAAGGAACAGCCTGATTGTGACCAGCTTCATGGAAGTGGGAGGTCTGTGCCTTGAGGGCTGTGGGCAGCCCACTACCTGCCCGGTCACCGGAGAATCGAATCCGGTCCCCATGCATGAGTGCATCGCTGAATCGTTAATGGGATTGGTGGACAAACACGTCGTTCTGGTGACCTCCGGCGTAGGAACAGTGGGCGGGATTTCCGGGAGGGAGCTGAAATCATTGCTCCACCGGCTTGATGAGTCCGAGAGGGGTGTGACCTGGGGCGTTGCGACATCTTGCCGGTGCCACGGCATCATCAACCTGTTGCGGATCGAATAGTCGTTGAGTCATTAAACTTCTTTTCGGGGCATCGGCATGTCGATTCGATACAAGCTGACAAGAGGGGATTAAACCATGAAGTTCCAAAAGGAGGTGCAATTCGATTGTATGATTGGCGAAATCCGTTGGCGGGATGATTTCCGTTCCACTCGTGCACCGTAGATTCAAAGAGTATCGAATTGCGAACTTGGAGTCCATTGACGATATTCTGAAACCCGTCAATAAGAGTGCAATTTCCAGAAACATTCGGTCTTTTCTGATTGATCTGGTGAATCTCCAAGTCAAGAAACTCGATGAAGTGATTCCTTCCCTGAGATTCGATGAGATTTTTGTCGGATACCTTCACTCCATCATAGAGGCGATGAGAATCCCATTAACACATCAAATCAAGGAGAAGGCACACAATCACATTGAATTCAAACAGAAACTCGAGAACTGGTTCTCCGAACAAGGTTGGGCATTCACGAATATGTCACATGTCGCTGACACATGCTCGAGACAATACATTCTGCTGTTGATTGAGGCTGGCGATCTATTCTGCAGCCTTTTTCTTAGACCCGTTATGATGGAAGATCGCCCGCGGGATCATGGAGAGCATGTAGGGATGCCTGATCACGTAGGATGGGCGCATGTAGAACATAAGGTAGGCCCGGGCCAGTTTCCTGGCGACCGCTTTACGCCCCACTCCCAACCTGTCGTAGTCGATGACCGGGTCCATTGCGCTGAACCTGTCATAGTCATTGGTCGATATGAGCCCACGTGACCGGAGGTTCTCGAAGATGGGCGTGCCGGGGTACGGTGTCAGCAGGGAGAACTGGGCAAAATCGATGCCCAGCCTAATGGAAAGGCGTATTGTCTCGTCCATCTCCCTTAGGGTCTCCCCCGGGTACCCGAGTATGAACGATCCAAGCACATGAATGTCGAGGTCCTTGGCGTTCCGGACAGCATCATGGGCCTGAGCCAGCGTGGTGCCCTTCTCCATCAGGTCCAGGACCCTTTGGGACCCCGATTCGATGCCCAGGTACAGTGAACCGAGCCCCGCTTCCTTGAGCTCCTTGAGCAGGGATCGGGAGACCGTGTCCACCCTGGAGGAGGCCGAGAACTGAACGTCCAACCCTCTTCTCCTTATCTCCCTGGCCACCTCGATGGCCCGTTTTTGGTTCAGAACGAAGATGTCGTCGATGAACTCCACGTCCTCGATGCCCAACCCCATTAGCACCTCCATCTCATCAACGATGGATCCGGGACTTCGCGCCCTGAACCTCCGCCCCATCATGCGCGATGATGCGCAATAGGCACAACCGAACACGCAGCCCCGGGATGTTATCATGGTGCCAATGGGTCTCTTCTTCACCGGGTCCTTGTAGTCGTTCAGATCGATAAGGTCTCTGGCAGGCAGGGGAAAAGAGTCGATGTCCGCCCGCATCTCCCGAGGGCCGTTGACCACTACTCTTTCCCCGGCTCGGAAGGCTACGCCCTTAACGCCGCCCAGGTCTCTCTCCCTTTCGAGGGTCGAGACCAGGTCCACGATGATATCCTCCCCCTCGCCCAGGACCGTGACGTCCACGCTCGGCGCTCGTTCCAGCGTTTCCTCCGGTAGGAAGCTTACATGGGGGCCGCCCAGCACCGTCACCGTTCCGTCGTTCTGCCGTTTGATGGCATCGGTGTAACGGATGGCCGCATTCAGGGTGGATGTCGCGGCGGTCAACCCAACTAGCTTGGGTTCCTCCCCGAGCGAGCGGGCGATCTCGTCCGGTCCTGCCTCCTCGACGTTGTCGTCGATAATTCGGACCGAGTAACCGTTCTCGCGCAACGACGAGGCAAGGTACAGCAGGTTTAAGGGAGGGGCTTTGAGCCCCAGTCTCTCGCGGAGATGAGTATGGTCGGCGGGGGCGATCAGGACGACGTCCGCCAGGTTCAATAACCCCCTTCTTGCCCTTTTTCAGATGTCGGACAGCATCTCCCGGGCGATATGGCATGGCGATGAGAAAGCATAGGCTCGCGCTGATCTCTCGCAGGACCGGCCGAGGGTCCACGCGCATCTGCGACCCTGATTATTTCGCGGTCGATGGAGCGGCGCGCCGGTTCATTCGATCTCACGGTGCACCTCCTTGCTTCTCCCGGTCGTTTTTTCTCAGTACCATCTCGTTGAAGATGTCAACGTTCCTTATGCACCCCGGATCCGGCGCCAGGGGGTCGTTGAAATAACCATAGGCTCGGGCCCGGCATCCCCCACAGTGGTAGCGATAATCGCAATGTCCGCAGTTGTCCTCCAACAGGTCCTTGTCCCGCAGCTTGGCAAAGAGGGGGTCGTGGAGCCAGATGGCGCTCAAATCGTCATTTCTCACGTTGCCCACCGTCTGGGGTAAGAACACGCAGGGATCAATCCTGCCGTCAGCGCGCACAGCCATGTAGAAGCGGCCCGCCCCGCATCCCCCTATGAACTCGGTGAGGCCGAGCAACTTGCCCTCCACGGTCAGATTGGAGAAGTGGGTGGGCACCATGATACTGCTTCCAGAGCATTGCTGCAGCGCCACCCGGGCAAACTGGGGGGCGGTGGTCAGCACCTGGCACTTGGAGGTCTTGTTCTTCTCGTAGAGCATCTTGAGAAGGCCCTCCCGCATCTCCGGGGTGAGGTCCAGGTCCACCATGTCCCGCCCCCTGCCCGTCGGTATGAAATTATATGCCATGAACCAGTTGACCCCCAGCTCGTTGCACAGGTCGATGATGTCGGGGACCTGCTCGTAATTCTTCTTGGTGACAGCTGTGGACACGTTGACAAAAAAGTTCTCGGACACGGCGTTTCTGATCCCCTCAATAGTGCGGCCGAAACAGCCGGGGATGCCGCGGAAGGAGTCGTGAGTGGCGGCGTCCACCCCGTCGACGCTGATCTGCAGGTACTCCACGCCGGCGGCCTTGAGTGCCTTCGCTTTCTCCGGTGTGATAAGCGTCCCGTTGGTGGCGAGGGAGACGTACATTCCCCTGTCATGCGCATGCTTGGACAGCTCAAGGATGTCCGGGCGGACCAGCGGCTCGCCGCCCGAGAAAGATAGGCCAATGACGCCCATGGCAGCAAGCCGGTCAATGAGTAGGAGGGATTCAGCAGGGGTCAGTTCGTTCTCAAGAGGCTTACCTGCCGAGGCATAGCAATGCTTGCACCTGAGGTTGCAGCCGTAGGTGACGTCCCACACCACCAGGAAGGGCGCGCCGGGTACGAAAGGACGTCTGACCCCGAATGCAGCAATGCCCTTGACCACGCTGATCAGCCCTCTCCTCCAAAGCGGATTGCTGAGTGTGCTCCTGACCTTCGCCTCGGAGATGCCGAAAGCATATGCCCCTAATGCGATGGTGGCGGCAAGAGGCTTCTCGGCGAGCTTGCACTTGAGGCAGGCCTCCTGCCGAGCGCCGACATATAACTCCATGGCGACCTCGAGACGGTTCTCCCCGCATTTCTTGCATTGCTGGTTCAGGCTCGTGAGGACCCTGCGGGAAAGGGCGTTCCCGACGACCGCATTGAAGAACATGACACTCTTTTCACTTTGCATCTCCTTCACCCCCGGTGCAAATCCGAACAACCCCGCCCTTTCTGCGTATATTTAGATTCTTCACTTAATAAGGCGGCTATGGCACCGGCGATGAAGAAGGCGGGGACCAGGCAGGTCAACACATGTTGGGCCAGATATTCGAGGACCGCCACCAGTCCGCTGTTCAGAGCATCGAATATTATATTTGACGTAAGTATCACGACGTAATTTCAATTATTTTTAAAATGATTTACAGATGACTATATTAACTTTTTTGAAAATAGTTTTGGCACCCCGTCGTTACGAAGAAGTTGAAAGGAACGATTACGGCGCTTATGGGAGACCTATTCACGTTATGCCACCACAATATGGCTCCATTTGAAAAGATGGAACGTGGAAGATAAGAGGATTGAACCATTATGATTTATGCATTTCACTAAGCTTAAGAAAGAAACTTCAACTGTGGGTGCCCAAATGAAAGGCCAGCCGGGACCCGTACACGGAGGGCGTTACGATCGCGAATTTCAGGGTCGCTTCGTCGCAGCTGTCCGCAAATGTGCAAGCCAGGCCAAGATGAAGGCCACCGCGGAGAGCACCACGGAGAAAGTCGCGGAGGGACCCACAAGCCCTGCGGAAGCAGCTGAGGCGGAGCCTGTCGAAGAGATCCCCGAGACCCCCTCTGAGGAGATCCCGGAGACCGGCGAAGGATCCTCGGCAAGCCCGGCCTGAGGTTCGTGAGTGGGCCCAGGAGCTCTCCTGGAAGCATCTCCTCAGGTCCCTTTGTTCCTGTCCATGAACATCTCCAGCATCTTCATCCGGATTTTGAAGTTGAGAATCTTGTTGAGGTTGTTGAGGCAGGCATCAACGTCCGAGCCACGAGAGGTCTGAGGAGAGACCGGAGGAGCGATCTGAGGAGGCGTCGGAGCCTCTACCCAGTCGGACGGGAGCGGGATTTTGCCGGCGGCCATCACCTGAATTACTTCCACCATCTGAAGGCGCTCCGCGTGTTTCTTCATCATGGCATCGAAGTCCGAGCCGGTCTCGATACCGGGCCGCTCCCGTTCCCGCGATCGCGTGGGCATTGACCGAGACCCTCGGCCGGCGTAGAGCTCTGCTCTCTCCCTCTCTCTTCGATCATCGAATAGCTTCCTGAAGTACTTTTTCTGCTCGTCTCGCCAGTTGGACCATCCCTCCATCGTCTGGGTCACGCTTTCAGGCGGTTCCGTCAGGCACAATCGGTAACACTCGGGCGACGTCTGCCATGCTAGTTCCTCTCCTGACAATCCCTCTCGCCGTTCCGAGAGCTCTCTTTGTTCCTCTTTTCGTTCAATTTGTTTAATTGGAACATTTGTTCCAGTTTTGTTCAACGACTGGCTCCCTTCCTTGTTCCTTCTTTCCTTTGGAACGATTCTTGAGGGACCTTGGATGAAGTATTGAACCTGCCGACGTGTCAACTTCAACTCCTTGGCGATCGCCCTCTGAGACATGCCTGCCGATCGGAGTCGAAGAACTTCCTCTCCGAGCTCCTTCCGGACGATTTTGGTAGTCATCGGGGAACACATGAATCTTCGAAGAGAAATGCCTTGAGGCTGAGGCTCCCCTCGCAGGAGATCCCCGAGGCCAGCGAAGTGTTCTTGAAGAAGACGGAGCTCCCATAGGAAGACGGTCAGCACCCTTCATTCATCGAGCATTGGAATGGCATCAAATTACTTCTGGGTGAAGTGCCTCACGCTGAACGCGACGCGACTCCGCATCCCGCCGGGCCCCCTCGCTGTATCTTCCGAAGATGCATGTCTCCGCGTGAATCCGACCTTCGTCGAAGAAGATGAACTCGACCTGTTCCCAAAGACCGTTGTCATCTTCGAGTATCCCCAACGGGAAAAAGTAGCTCCAAAAGTCGCCCATGATCTCACGCATCTCATCATTGGTAAAGGTCTTACCAATACTCAGTCTAGAGTCCTCCATGGTCTCACGCCTCAGTCCGATTTCTTGAGACACTCCCCATGACTCCATTTCTCGGCCCTCAGGAGGTCGATGGCGGCCTTGTGCATGCCACTGCCGGGCGTCATGATAATCGGCTTTCCACACACGCTGCAGGGGATCTCGATCGCATATGTCTCCTCGGCGTCATCCCACCCCCGCTGGTAGGCCGTCTTGTCGTCGGCGGCGGCCTTAAGCCCCGTCTTGATCAGATCTGCATAGCTCAGGGCCGAATCCTTCCTGGCCGCGTCAAGGGTCTTCCTCATCGATTCGGTCAGGCGAACGGAGACCATCGGGTGTTCCTTTTCGTAGCGGATTCTTGACGGAGAGACGTGTCGGGGGGAAACGTCTCGGGGCATGCGTTCCGAATCAACAGGAAACGCCATAAGGTTTTCCACATGAGAACGCCACAGCCTTTGCCATATCCGAGACCATATCGAAGACCATTTCTCTCACCTCCTTTATGTTCCTGGTTCATATTGTACATAAGTGGACGTTCTCAAGATTTGTGCAACAATGCATTCTACCTCCTCAGACAATTCACTCGAGAAGCGAACTGAGAGAATCAAACCTGACTGCTTAATCCACTTCTAATAGGAATTCACATCAGCAAGAAAAAGAATCCGACCTCGACTCTTCACACAGAGAGATCGATGCTAGTTCCGAATGCTGCTTCACTTTCGCAGGAGATTCTCTTCCGACCTCATTGCTTTCTGCATCGATGACTTCGATCGGCTTGTCGCTCGGGTCATGCTCGAAGTACCTCGACTTAACCTGCATCCTGCCCGTACAATAATCCCTTATCCTCTCGACCGAATCATTCGGGGAACCGTTGTCCAGCACTATTGCTTCATAATTGTCATAATCAATCCGATACAGTGACTCAAGACACTCCACGGTGTCTTCCCATCCCTTCCAGTTGAGAATGACGATCGAGACCTTGGGAGAGGGCATCATGGTTCCTCGGGCGGATTATCAGACAACGGTTTTTCCAGTTATTAAATATTCGAACTCTCAGCTGATCGACCGCTCTCAGTTTAGCGTCGTAGCCCATTTTGGGGGGCCTTGCGAACGCTAGCCTACGCGGTCTCGCGAAGGCTAGCGTGATCATCAACATCAAAACGATCCCTATTCCGACTCGTTGGATGTGAAAGCCAGATGATTGCTCAATGGACACAACGATGGCATTTCAATAAATCTTTAAATATCCACTTATGGATTAGGGTACCATTGGAAAAATGAATGATCAAACTAAGGGCATATTGAAAAAGTACGCGCCAACGATGGTTCTTTTGATCATAATAGTGGGACTTACAGTTTGGTCATTTCAATCGGGTACGGCTGCGAAGGAAGGTACCCCTTCAATCACCTCAGAGGGTGTAATTATCCTTCTGATCGTCGGGCTCGCAGCTGGGATACTAGGAGGCATCATTGGAACCGGCGGATGTAGCGTGATGCTACCCATACTATCTTTCTGGCTAGGATATCCTCCAGCGATTGCAATCGGCACGACGCTTTTCGCGGTTATCTTTACTGCGATTTCTGGCGGTTATGGCCATTTAGTGCGTAAGAACCTGGATAAGAAAACAACACTTTGGCTCGGTGTTTTCGGAATGATCGGGGTAATCATCGGTTCAGTGCTTTTCATTCTACTCATTTCTCAGGCGGCCATATTGGGACTGATACTTGGTTTTGCCTTCCTTTTACCGGCTATCAGAATGGTTATTGAAGGGCTCGCACGTAAGAAAAAACCTCAACAAGAAGGGAACACCATCCCTGGTTCGGTAAAAGCAAAGGGGGCTTTCGGCTTCATTATTGGTATTTTGACGGGCTTAGTTGGATTGGGAGGAGGTTATGCCCTTGTCCCCGGTTTGATCTACCTATTTGGTGCGCCGGTTTACATTACAATGGGGACTTCGTTGGCAACAATGATCCCGTTAGCCATTGTCGGAGGAGGAATAAAGCTAGCAGGAGGATATGTAGCATTAGGAGCAGGCCTGCTATTGGCAACGGGGACAATAATCGGTGCACAATTCGGTGCTGCTATCATCAAAAAGTTTAAGACGACAACCCTGAAGTTAATTTTCGGAATTTACTTCCTGTATGTGTCCCTCAAATTCATATTTGGTTACTTTGGGATTAATATCTGGTAGTGGCTCTGAAGCTAAACTCGGTATGAATAATATCGATCGGTGAGAAATGTGATTATCAGCTCGCTCATTCAATAGCTCAGCGAGGTAGTTTGGCGCCAAGGCCAGTTATCAATCATTCGTTCGCGCGGGAGCCGCCATAATGGTCCGGTGACCCGCCAACGACTGCCGACCAGACTTGACGTCGAGAAGGGTCATCGAATCAGCTCAGCCCTTGCTTATCTCCGCGACGGATGTCGCCTTGTTGATCTCATTATTCAGTTCGTCCGGTATGCCTCTTATCCCCACATCGAGGAAGCCCCGCACGATCATGCCGACCGCCTCCTCCTGGCTCAGGCCCCGAGCCATGATGTACTCCACCTGGTCCTGCGCGATCTTCCCGACCGCTGCCTCGTGAGTCATCTCGACGTCCGGCACGGTCGCCTCGAGTTCCGGTATCCAGGTGTCCCATCGGCGTTCTTCAGTTTCCCTTCCTGCTTCATCTGCAAGAGAGTCTTTAAGACCTGAAGGTTGTCGCCAAAGATCAGCATATTCATCCAGCCGTTGCCGTTCTTGCCGTTTCGGAAGGTCTTGACCCTCTGCAATGGCACAGCCATCGTGTCGGCAAGGATGTCCTCTTCTCGCTCCTTGTCGGCATAAATGAGCTCGTATTCCTTCTTGGTATCAAAGAGGATCGCTTTGTAGTCATCTGGCAGAGGCTTCCCTTCCTTGAAGAGGCTTACGATCCTTTCAATCTCCTGCTCCGAAAGCTTACGCATGGCCGTTATCCTCACTTTCCTTCTCCTTCGCCCACTCCTGCCAATCCTTCTCAATCAACTCCCGGATAATGGACACAATGGCGGCATTCTGATTTTGCCCCTGAAGCTCCAGGGATTTCTCCTTCAAGAAGAAATACTGTCCCTCGGTGTGCTCCATGACCGTCTTCTTCATATGGGCTTCACTCCCAACTTCCGCAATACGGTTTCCCCGTTTAGCCATATCGCTATAGTTATATGAATATATCATCGAAAAGTCAAGTGAAATGCCGCCTGTTTCCTCTCCTTACCCTTAAACCTCGTTATTAGAAAGGCGGTCTGTCTTTGCCTCAATCAAACCTTCCTCGACCAAAGCCAATTCCAGCTGCCCGGCGAAAGCATCAGCATCTTCAGTCTTGACGTCAAAATCGATTGATTCAAGATATCCAGCTTTCTTGATGTATCTCATGTACTTCCTGAATCCTTGATCTATTGGAGTCTTACCTAGGACGGTATGTGATGGGTTAAGAGGCCATCGGAACATCGACCTATCAGGTGCAGCCAATACCCAGTACCATCTGAGCAGACGCCTTTGTAGCCCAGTCACATGATTACTTCCGATCATGTCTCTAATCCTGGTTCTCGGGCCATGAAGAATTCTTGCCAAGATAGGTGCAAAATCGACCATCAAACGGGTGAAATCGAGGGCTCTCTCGCCGTCAAGTTCGGAAAAGACATGCTCTAGTCTCTCAAGTTCTGAAGTGCCAATAGGGATTATCCTCTCGTTCCATCTCCATTTACCAAGAGTCTTTTTCTCCATCTTCCTTGAAAGTTCCCCGACGGGCTTGGCACCGCTGAGCGCTGAGCACAGACTCGCGGCATCAAGTGATAACTCGCGACCGTTACAATATCCTAATGCTTCGACGGTCCGCTTATTATTCTCAAGGGTCTGTCCGTAGTGAACACGACCTCTTTCTGGCATTTGAGGCATTTGTCATTGATCTTCAACAGATCGTAGTCGTGCGTGATTCGGTTGGGGTGTCCGCACTCGGGGCAAGGAAGGGTCTCGATGACGATCCTCTTCTTGATCTTCATGGTTTATCCTTCAAGAACATCAGCCTTAACTTGGTTTCCTTAAGAGAGGAGCGAAAGTATTCAGGCAGGAGCAATCAGATCTTCCCTGTCATTCTTGACGCTATCGACTGACGATGACACTGGATAAGATGTCATCAATCCTGATGGAAACGGTCGGAATAGCCTTTCGAGCTCCTTGCCGGTCAGGACCTGATCGCTCATCCATAGTCCTTCATCCTCTCTCCTGAGTATCACAGGCATCCGGGGATGTATCTCGCTCAGAACGTCGTTGGCCTTCGTTGTGATGATCGTGAAGGACCTGATCTCCTCTCCTTTAGGATCCTTCCAATGGTCCCAAAGTCCTGCGAGCGCGAAGTACTTCTCGTCCTTCAGGCGGATGAAGTAAGGGGATTTGCGGTTGCCGATCTTCTTCCACTCGTAGAATCCCGTGGTAGGCACGAGACAACGATGCTTGCCGAGAAGGCGACGGAACATCGGCTTCTTCGCGACTGTCTCCGCTCTGGCATTGATCAGGCTGTATCGCGTCTTCTTCTCCTTCGACCAGGAGGGGGAGATGGCGGTTTCACGATTGTACTTCATATCCCCCACCTCCTTCCTTCTTGAGAAAAGAAGAGGGAAAGTTTTCGTGGAGGGCTGGCCGCCCCCGTATCCTGAGGGTTATGACTCTACATCTCATTCTCCGTACATTCATCGCTTCGTTGGCTATTTCGCGGAGGTCATCAATCTAATTGAGAACAAATGATGGTTAGCCCTTTTTTGATGATAATCGACCTCTCAACTGAACATCTATCCTACGTGGCAAGGGTCAGTCTCTTGTATTCGCGGTAGATAAGTTGGGACATCCTCTCCGACGACCAGTTGGCGAATATCTCCTCTTGCGCGTTTTTTCCAAGGCTGGCGCGCAGAGATTCATCCCGGTACAGCCTGAGAACTGCGTCAGAAATGGCGCCCGCATCCTTCTGGGGAATGAGAATGCCGGTGATTCCGTCTGTCACACATTCCCTGCCACCGACATCTGTGACGATGACAGGCCTACCCATCGCCATTGCCTCCAGAAGGAATATGCTGAGTCCTTCCTCGACCCGGCCCACCTTGACCGAAGGGACAACAGCGACGTCCGCAACCGCAAGAATACTCAAGACGTCGGAGTTTGCTATCGTTCCCAAGAACTTGACGTTGCTCGAAATGCCGCGTTCCTTACTCAGCCGCTGCAATGCATTCCACGTCGGCCCATATCCGGCTAGGACGAAGACGATGTCGTCTCTCACACCTAAAATCCTCTCCATAGCTTCTACCATATACTCCTGACCGTTGCAAGGCACAAACCCTTTTGCGTAGAAGGCCACGAATTTCTCAGAGGGAATTCCGAACCTACGCAGAACCTCTTTCCCCTTGATTGAGGTCTCCAGGTGGTTCTTGATCTTCTGAAGATCTATGCCGTTCCTGATGACGACACTCTTGTCCGCAGCGGCCTCTCCGTGCTCTTCCCTGAACCAGTTCCTCTTGCCTTCGCTCACAAGGATGATCCTATGGGCCTTCATGATGGCTGCCCTTTCCACCGCCCGGTACAAGAAGCTCATCATCCTTGGGATTCTGCCATAATTGCCAGCTTTCGCTTCGTTTGAGGAAACGCCGTGGATTGTCATCAATCTCTTCGCACGAAAAGGGGTAAGAATGAACAGGAAGGCGTAAGGAGACGGACTGCAGTTTTGAAGATGGATGACGTCCGGTCTGAACGTCCTGATCAGAGTCGAGGTCTTGAGCAGATATCGCAAGGGAAGATTGTATGCCAGCTTGTAACCCAGTTTCTGACGTCGAGACCACCCGACTCCACCTTCTATGAAGCTGGAGAACTTCACGTCTACTCCATCCATTCGCTTGAGATTCTGAAATAGATTGAGGTTGTGATTATCAAGCCCGTCCACGGCTTCTCCATAGGGCAAGTTGCCAAGCATGAGCACTTTCATTTGAGGTTTAGCCTGCATCTTACCATTAGCTACTGGGGGGATGATGCCAAGGAGGTACTTGGAGAGTTGGAAAGCGCCTCAGTGATATGCTGCGTTGTCCTTTTCCTCCCAACGCCCCCACGCTCTTTTCGAGATGAATAACCAATGCTGTCCTCTGTTACCAGACGCATCATTGTAGTAGGGGATATTAAGGTTTGGTGGATGCTGACTGAACACACTTTTGGTATGAATTGGGATTCCGACTCTTCTAACGGTTCTGACGGCAGATGGGGGAGCCCAGCTTGACGTAAGTGCGGTGACTGAAGTCCAATGACATAAACGAAATGGGATGACCGGGTACGCTCGAAAAACCTACTTTCCAACTGCCATGAAATCTCGAATTCTCTCAAAGACGAATTTCGTCCTAAGAAGATCTTCCTTGTTGTAATCCATCAGATCTGCTTTGATTCTTTGCCTTTCCACTTTATTTTTCGACTGTGAGTACGTGAGATACGCGAGAAGCGCCTCGAGGCCATCTTCAATTGCAAGTCGTCGCGCTCTGTAACCCAGAACATTTGACACATGCTTGAGACCAATCTTCGATTCAGGGATTCCCCTTATGGGTAAGAAGATGTACTGGTCGGCCATTCTTTGCGTGCATATGCAATCATAATAGAGGTCAAAGAACATACCACCCAATTGGCTCGGATCTATCCCATACCTCGGAAGAATCCTCCTGAGAATTGGTTCCTCGGCACTCGTTGAAGCATAGGGGACCAAGGTGGGAGACTCCTCCTTATACCAAGTCAAGAATTTCATTATCAACTTCCTGTGATTCTCTCGGATGTCCAAGAAAGACTGATGAAGCTGACCCTTCAGATTCATCTTGCCTATCAAGAAGATCGTACCAATCGGATCGTATTCCATGTCGACAAACCAGACATTTTCCATATCTAAATCTCTGAAGAACGGTTGCACTCCAACGACAATTGGTTTGTTTTCATGGATAGCTCTGGCATAGTTCACTATCAAGCCAATCGCTCCTGAGAACCTGCGGCTTTTCGCGATTTTGCCATTCAAATCGAGGTTGGCGACGTCGCCGGCATTCCGGCATCCCTTTTCGTACAGAGTCACTGCCCTGGGATAGCCCACTAATGGTATGTTCATCAGACCATCGAGTTGCCAAAGACGGAGAACTCCCCAGTCACAGATGTGTTCCCATTTGACACTAATCTCATTCTTGTCCAGATCGATAATCGCAATCTTTCCTGGTTCACCTGGATTGTCATGAGAGGCGCAGTTTACAACTTCACATTCACCTATTCGACGATTCTGTCCACCGCAAAAATGAACATGTCCACAGATGACCAGTTTGACATTTCTGTTGCGCTCGATAAACTCTCTTAGAGATACTGAGCCGATATGATCTAAGCCAAATCTCAGAGCGAGGTCAAGGACGTCATAGGGAGGGGTATGCGATACCACAACTTTGTCGCACAATGAGGCGGACTTCGGCAATCTCTTGAGGACCTCTCGTATTTCCAATTCTGTGTGAATGAGAGGTCCTGGTGGTTTCACGGCCCCCTCTAGGCCAATGAAAACGCGGCCTTTCACTTTGACAGGATTGTTGTGAATATTGAGCACTCTTTTCCCTCTTATGGACTTGACGTCGTTTGGGGAATCATCATTGCCGGCCACCACCAACAGACCGTTGTTTGAGTATCTTGCTAATTCCTCAAAGTAATTGACCGAGGACATCATTTCGTTTCGAGACCCATGGGTCTTTCTCACGTCTTTCGCACCCGTGGACCTGTTGAACCTCGAGATGTCATCTCCAGCATAGACAATCAGGTCGGGTTTCTCCTCAAGATTGCCAAAATAATCTATGAGTTTGTCAATACTCTGGATTCTCCAATCCGAGAAGGCAATAATCCTCATTCTTGTTACTCCCCAGTCAATAGTAACCAGCGGATATTTGCAGGACAGAGAGTATAGGTACGGGTTCCTAATTTGATTTATCGTATGGGAATTGCGTATGCAGAATCCAGGTCTTGGTACCGAATACTCTCTCGAGTTCCTCCTCTGCCATCCCGCCCGCTCTTCTGATGTAGTACTGAGCTATGGCGAGCTGCCCCCAGCCGAAGAGATCGCACAGAACCTGGGGATTCTTAATCCTGTACGCGATCCTTCTTGCGACCGTGGTCCTTAAGGAGTGCGGATAGACCTTCGCCATCAGGCCCGGTCTCGAGGCGACCCAGGCGACAATCCCTGTAGACCCCGTGGATATCAAGAACTTCGTAGGTCGTGAAGTACGACCTGACGGCATCCCAGGCCCTCGTGACATCTTCGACGCCGGTATGGTCCTCGCGCCCCACCTGGTCTTCGGGCTCCATGCGCCGTCCTTGGAAGGAATGACTGGATTATTGTTAGGTCCGCGAAGAACGGTCCTCCTTTCGAAATACAGCATTCTGTCCTATTAGGTTGCAGGCGTTCGATTTCAAAGTTCCAGAAAAAGTCATTTAGGGATGGTGTCGGTTCCAAGACCGGCGGACACCGTTGTCTGAGTAACCAGCAATTGAGGTCGAGATCTGCTCGAGGACTTCGATTTGTTGAGCTCGAAGCAAGACTCCTAAATAGTGCACAGATAAACATATTATGATGATAATATACTATCAAAGGGCCCCGAGGATGGAGCATGATCGAACTTCCGACCATGGAATGCAAGCGTTGTCATCATAAGTGGACACCCCGCGTTCCGAACCCGAGGGAGTGTCCGAGATGCAAATCCCCATATTGGGACAAGGAGAGGAAGAAAAGGGGGAAGGAAATCGTGCCCCCTTTGCCCCCCGAGCCAAAGAAAGAGGAGCTCGTTCTGATGAAGAAAGAAGAAAAGGAAGATGAAAAACAAACACAAAACGAATGGTGCCTGTTCCCATACTGAGGGGGGTGAGCTCTCCTTGCTTCTTCCGTTGCTCGGATAATCGGGAATCCACCTTATGGTATAGACTTCAAAGACTGGGAGAGGGAGTACATCCAAAGATCTCCTATCAGAGTCCTCTTGATTATTGGATTATTGAAGTATTGAGATTAAGGGAGTGTGATGCCATGATACAGAGGAAAGGCTTTGTTCGAGGGATCTGAGGATGCTCGGGGGTCTGGAGGGAACCGGAGACAATAGGAGCCTCGAGGAAGAGTATTGAGGAGCGAGCATCGTTCCCACGAGGAGCCTCGACTGGATTTCAAGCTCTCAAGACGATACAAGAATAGGCTCGAACCTTGTCATAACAAGCTGGACCCGAGGGATTGTGTCGAGACGTCGGGGCCTGCACGAGGGAGGTCATGAGAGAGTCGAAAGAGACGGTGAGGAGCTCATCGAGAAGCCCTCGTTCACGAGAGAGGTAGAGGAAGCAAGTCATCAAGGGGGATCCCGAGAGGCCGAGACGGGTAAGTTCATCCTCGTCCGCGAACACGCGTGGAAATGAGAAACGTGTGCGGCACAGATGGGCCTAATAAATAGTAAGAGGGATCGGCAGTAGCGTGATTGAGGCAGGACTTCCATGCCTAGGGCATGACGATGAGGATGTCCTTCTCCTTCTCGAAGACCGTTTCCATTGTCGAGGCGATCATCAAGGCCTGGACCTAGTCCCGGAGGCCCTTGATGTTCATCCCTTTGGAGAGGGCTTCTAGGGAATGGGTGAAGTGTGCCTTTTCGATCTGGGGAATGACGAGCTCGAGATAGGCCTTGAGATTCGTGTGAATGCTTTCGTTTAAGCCCTTGGCCTCGGGAAGCTTCGATACAGGCCTCGATGATCCAACTTCTCTCGAACTTCATGCGCTCCCTCATCGTAGACTCGAGAATCGATTGTACATACTGCCAATCCGCAGGCCGACGCTCCCATCCAACGGGCAACGACCTCCGGTTACGACTTCGACCGCGTCGATTGGGACAGCATCCAGGGGAAGGATCTCAGGTACCACGAGAGGGTCGCGAAGCTCGACGAGACATTGCACGTCGAGACAAAGACGAAGGCGGAGATCGAGCAGGTACACCGCCAGGTCGATTGGGTCATGGACAAGTACGACGAAGACCAGGAGCGGTACGAAGAGGAGATCGAGCACGTCATGAAAGACTTCTACTCGGAGTACCTGGTGGGCGAGGCCTGGAGGAGGACGCGTGGGCATGGATGTCAATGTAGGGCACGGAACCCGAACCGCCTGGTCATGGCTTTACGTCAACACGAAGAGACCCGAGGACTTCCGGAGATGGCGGGACATCGTCCACTTCGCCAAGAAGGTGACCGGACGGCACGGCGAATACGACGGCGAGATCAATGTCCGTCAACCGAGAGGATTCATGCTCCAAGTACTCTTGGCGCCGAAACTTCTCGTAAAGTCTACTCACAATGCTTATCGCTGAGCAGCCATTTGGATACTTGAATAGAGGACCCTTAATTGGATCAAGAAAACTCTTGACAACTTCGGCGACAACGTCACCAGTGAGGAAAGGATATCTTCTACAGACCTCAGGGCGAACTTCATAGATACGACATCGATCCGAATTGTCCAAGAACTCACAAGGCCTCGTTCTTTTCAGAACCTTTCCAAGGCTCACTCGTTTGATGTGCTTACTCTCGAAACTCTTCGGTGTCATATCCAAGAACTGCGCTATCTTCTCTATGTCATCGGCGTAGACTTGAATCGAGACAAGCTCGCGGCAGCATGCGCCACACATGCGACAAGTATGTTCATCTTGCAAACGGCGAAGAACGATTCTGGCTCTAACCATGGCTTCCAACTGAGAACTCGTCTTCACTCTCCATCTACGCTCCTTTAGTCAATCAATAGCCTCTCCGAGACTTCGCGAACAGTTCATCGTGCACATGTTCTAAAGACTCTCCTTATCCTTTTCCTCGTTTGGTGGACCCTTGGGAATCGTCCGAAGATAGCATAGACAGACTAGACTTACGAAAGCAACTACTATCCACACGACGGTCATTGCCAAGATTCCGGCATTATCGATAACCGGACTGGAGAGTAATACTAGGACGATTGCGACAACATAGAGGATTATCACAACAGCTATGGCAACGAGTGTTTCTGTGAAGGCTTCGGATAGCTCTTTCTTTCTTCTTCCGAGGGCTTCGGGGAAGAATCTCCCAAAGTTGTCTCTCATTACAGGGTCTTTTCTCACTGTATGCCGAGTCCAGAGGATCATGGCTGTACCTTTGCCAAGTGAGAGAATCGCGGCAATGAGGGCCGCCAAGAGCACAGTCTCGAATACGTCTTGAGCACCTAACACAAGAAAGACAAATGGGGTTGAGATATTGAATCTGTCGCCAGCAGAGTGAAACGGAAATCTCCCTTTCTAACCAGATCGTCTAGAGTAAACAAATCTCCTTGGGCCCACTTCTGCCACTCCTGACAGTTCTGACGGCAGATGGGGATTGCAGGTCAAAAGAAAGAAAAATGAAAAGGGTTTCGGCAGGAATAACTGCGCGGAGTGCCGTTATTGACCTCGAATCACGACTAACTGGATAAAAATGAGGGAAACCCGACCGGGCCCAATTCAAACATATCCAGTAAGCTCGTATTTTCGGTCATCGAAACAATTAATAGAACACAGATTGAAAAAGGGGGTAGTGTTTCACTTGCGCCTTTTCAGCATCACAACCGCGAGTCCAGCAATGGTCAAAATGGCAACCGCCCCAATGCCGACATATAACAGAGTGTTATCTGGAGCCGTCGGTGGTTCCACGGTGACAGTCATCGTATCGGTGCCAGCATTACCGGCCGCATCTACGACCGTCAGGATCACTACGTAAACCCCGGCGCTGACATACATGTGGGATGCGGTGGAACCCGTGCCATTGTTGTCATCACCAAAATCCCATGTATAGCTGACGATAACGTCATTGTCATAGGAACTTGTTGCATTGAAGAACACAGAGGAGTTCACCTTGGCTGTCTGGTCGGGGCCTGCGAGAGCCACCGGGGCCGCGATATCTAGGAAAAAAGGAACCAGATTGTGGTCAGCTCCCATGTCGACTGTGATGGGATTGCTATTGTTTTCGATGGCATCAAGCGACCAATGATCAAACGAATAACCGCTGTTCGGGTTCGCAATCACCAGAACCTGTGAGCCATTCGAATACTCGTATGTCCCGAACGATGGGATCGTCGTGCCACGGTCCGAGAGCTCGATTGTAAGTGTGTAGCTTTCAGGCGGAGGCGAGCCATAGGGCTGCATCAAAGGATATCGGTCAACACCGCCACCCTCAAGAGTATGCGGAGTGTCACCTATTCCGTCACTTCCAGGCGCACTCTGATCGGGACCTTTCTTGACATCAATACCGTTGTATTCGCTCCAGTAGTTCCCCTCTCCCCCGAAGTCCCAAGTGCTGTCCCCTAAGTCGGTCGAGTTAGGGGAGTTGATGATACTATTGTGATACAGGAGGACGCCGTACGTCATTGGTTCGAGGAATATCCCCTTCCCACAATTGACAAGACTATTGTCGATCACTGTGATTTTGGCGGGATGGTTCTCGTACACCTTTATACGCAACCCCCAGCTCTTGGAGCGGGTAATTTCGTTTCCGCTGATCATGGCATTGTTTGGCAGCATCCAAGCGGTGCTTGCTGAGATGCCCTCATCGCAATCGGATATTGTATTGTTCTTTGCCGCGAGCTTCATGAACTTGTTCAGTCTTATGCCAGCTCCCCAACAGTTGGAGATTATGTTGTTTTCAAAGACCGGTCTAGGCAGACTTCGATTGGGATCAAAATCACCTCCATCGCCACCCACGAGTCCTGCATGAATAACGTTTGAGATCCTGTTACCATCGACAATAGCAACGTTTGTGAGGATTCCCATGTACGTGTAGGAGATGGTATTATTCACAACTCGGTCATCACCGGGCGTTAGGATGCATATCGAATAGTAGTTGTGCGAAAACAAGTTGTTCTCGATCATTATTCTCGGCGATTCTTCGGGGGCACTCCATTCTTCAAGTTTGGAACAGACAACGGCCGCGTGGTCAATACTAAAGCCCCATCCGCCATCGTGTATTTCGCTGTCTCTCATGACAAACTGTTTTGCGTCTCTGAGGTGAATCTGATACCCACCAAACATAGGGTCAGATGCGGTTATTGTACTGTTGTAAATGAAAAGAGAAGCTCCCGCGTCGACATAAAAATCCCCAAATCCATTGAGTTTCAAGGTGACATTCATCAGCGTCAGGCTTGCGCCACTGTTAACCCTAAGATCTACCCCAAAGCCTCCCCCATCCAACGTGACGTCCCTCCAAGTTACTGAGCTTGACACTACCAGCTGCTCTCCGCGGCCCTGGTCGACAATCAAGTGCCCATCCATAACCTGCGTCTTTGGGATTGAAAACGGCTCAATAGCCACGGCTCGCATTGATGGTAGCCAATCAGTTCCGTTCAATGGAATGCTGTAAGGGTCGTCCCCTATGCCGTCGCCATCACCGTCGATTCCTCCGTAGTCTCCCCAGTAGTTGCCCTCCAATGAGGAATTCCAACTACTCCTGCCGTT
>Ga0315282_10005939_pt1 | contig 20605 bp, 12 predicted proteins | sample YL17G07_20_MG_FD_203693 | JGI IMG/M metagenome (GOLD analysis project Ga0315282, IMG submission 203693) | Sediment microbial communities from Yellowstone Lake, YNP, Wyoming, USA - YL17G07_20 | ecosystem: Environmental > Aquatic > Freshwater > Lake > Sediment | place: USA: Wyoming | collected... | reverse complement strand
GCTCCATTGGTCTCCATTAAACCGCAGGGGATTATTTATCTTTTCCTAGCAAGCCCATGCACAGGGAGCCAACAATTATGTTTATCCAGAGGCTGAAAAACCTCTCCATGAAAACCGCCGCGGTTACGGCGTATACGGGCAGGGGATACGCGGCCGTGAACAGCATGACCATCACAACTTCGCTGGAGCCCAGGCCTCCAGGCAGAAGCGATGTCACTCCAATGAGCACTGCTATCGACAAAAACGATATAACGACAAGGGCGTCGACGTTTATCCCGACAGAAAGGAAGCAGAGATACATGATGACGCCTTCAGCGATCCATATGAACATGGAAATTATGAAATTTTTAACCGTTACCGGAGCGTTCCTGTATTTGACCATCGATTCGTTAAACATTTCCACAGAACCTTCCAGCGACTTGTCCAGCTTTTTGATTTTGGGGAGCCAGCCCAGCAGCTTCATCATTTTCTTGGATGTCCAGTAAATCCTGCTCTTCCTAGTGCTCACGTACAGCACGGCTGTAGTGGCAAGGGCGTAAAGCGCGATGACGGGGAGCAGGACGACCTCGACATTTTCCGGAAGCGTAACCACTACGATGCCGACGAGCGAAAGGAGGACGGCCGAGAGAATGTCGAAGATTTTTTCCATGAAAACCGACGGGAGCGATTTTGAAATAGATACCCCGGCAGTTTTTTTGAGCAGGTAGCTCTTTATGGGTTCGCCGATCTTCCCCGGCGTTAGGTTGGAGACGAACATTCCCGCCATGTAGGGGGCGAAAAGTTTCCGGAGCGGGATGTGGATCCTTGTCCTCGCAAGAAGGATGCTCCACCTTAACGTCCTTGCGGCCATCAGGGAAAACGATATGAGCAATATCAGTAAAAGGTAATATGGATTCGCCCTGGATATGACCGATATCACCTTTCCAATATCCGAGAAATAAAGAAGCGCGCCGAGTATCGTGAAACTCAGAAAAAGGAGCAATATTCTGACCTTAGTTTGCAGCGACAGCATTTCGTTTACCTTCCGTTTTCTTCGTCGTGCTTCCTGACCCTTTCCATCATCCTTTCCCGCTCTTCATAATGTTTGTCAAGGTCGATCACGCCGCGCAGGAATTTCTCGGTCTCCTTCACCGTGTGCCATTTCCCTATGTCCAGGTACCGCCCTTTCAGCACGAAGCCGTTTATTTTCTCCCCGCTTTTGAGGGCGAGAATCATCGCGTCCGTAAGCTGTATCTCGTTTTTGAGGCCCGGGCGGGTTTTTGCTATGTATTTGAAGATCCTCGGCTCGAACACGTACGCCCCGCACAACGCGTAAAATTTGCCGTTGGTCTTCAGCTTCGCGGCCTGGCTTTTGGAAGGCTTTTCAAGCATGCTCTCTATTTTGCCGGCCCCTTTATCGAGCTTCCTGAACTTCGCTATGCCATATCCTGACACGTCATCGACTTCGAAAACCATAACCGTCGCCAGCGGCCTTTCTTTCTTGTGATAATCTATCATTTCTTTCATCTCTTCCTTGGGCTCTATGAAAGAGTCGCCGAGGAGCGTGACGAAAGTCTTGTCTATCCAGCCCTTCCCCTGCAGTATGCTGTGGCCCAACCCTCGTCTCACCATCTGATAGAGATAAACGACGTTGACGCCGAAGAACGAGCCGTCGCCCACGTAATCCATGAGCGCGCCTTTCTGGTAGCCGACCACCATGTATATGTTCTTTATCCCGCCTACCCTAAGGTTTTCTATCGTATGTTCTATGACGGCCTTGCCGAATATGGGATACATTTCCTTCGGGACAGCGCGCGAAAAAGGATAGAGCCTGGTCCCTATGCCCGCTGCAGGTATCAGACCGACTATCTCGCTCATCTGTTCACCTTTGGTTTAATTAATTTGTGGAGGCGTTTTAAAAGCGTTGTTTTTATGCTGCCTGCCCAGACGAGCCACAGTACCCAGATGACGAGAACAAGGGAAATGAGGCCCGCCTGCCACAAGTAGTCGTGTATTGCCAGCGCTGTTTCCAGGCCATACGCTTTCCAGGCGGATATCACGAGGAGTATGCGCGAAAGGTTCCCGAGGTAAACCAGAGGAACGCCTATCGCTACCCCGGTGAGCCGCTTTCTCATCGCGATTTTCGGGACCGCGAATATGAGAGCGACAACAAATAGCATGCTCTTCCAGCCCGTGCAATCTTCTGAAACGAAGAACAGTATTTCACCGGCTCTTATCAGAAACCCGTCTCTGACTGCGCCGTAGCCGAGAAAATTGAGCATCGCCATAACGTTCTGGCTGACTATTTCCTGGAGCGGAAAAAGAAGCCCCGGCAGGGACATTATTACGTACAGTGGAAGCGCGAATATCAGTAGCTTTGCAAGGAAAATGAGCGTGTCGAAAAGTTTCCTCTGCTGCATGTTCAGTTTTATTCCCCCGGTTTTTGCCTTCTTCCTGTCGCCAACACGTTTCCTTTTCATCTGATATAATTTTTGAAGGCTTGGATAAATAAGACGGGTGATATTTTTTAAACCGCTTTCCATATTGAAATCCATGAGATTCGAATTGGCCAGGCAGGCAGTCCACCTGTCCGGCCTGCTTTTTGTGATAGTGGCGCAATTCGTCAGAAAAGAAATCGCTGTCACTTATTTCCTGCTGATAGCGCTTTTCTTCTTCGTCTATTCGTGGTACGTGAGAACCCAGGAAAAGAAAATTGCCAGCCTTCTGGGAAAACTGGAGGCGAGATTCAGGGATTTCACGCTGGGCTTTGAAAGAAAAAACGCCAACCCCTTTACTGGGGCGATGTTCTTCTACTTGGGCTGTGCCATCGCCTTTGCGCTGTTCCCGCTGCCTTTCGCTTCAGCCGCCTGCGCCATGCTGGCGATAGGCGACGCGCTGTCAACAGTGGTGGGAGTGAATTTCGGGAAGCACAAGATATGCGGCAAGACCCTGGAGGGGACAATAGCCTGCTTTTTCGGCTCGCTTGTTGGAGGCATATTTTTCGTCAATATTTACTTGGCTGTAACAGGAGCGTTTTTCGCTTCCTTGGCAGAGCTTGTCCCAAAAATAGACGACAACCTTACTATCCCAGTCTTTTCAGGCCTGGCGATGTTGTTGGTTTCACTTGCATTCTGAACTAAAACACGCTAACCAGCGACTGATTTCTGCTTTCCTGACGTGAGAAACAGCTCGCTTATCTGCTCCACCAGCTTCGGTTCCGCCGCCATGATCTCCATAGCCGTCACTACGCCTACGAGTACATTGTTTTCGACGATGGGCAGCCTCTTTATATTGTTGGTCGTCATTATCTCGGCGGCTTCAGTGACCTCGATATCCGGGGAAATTATTATGACCTTTTTGATCATTATCGTCTCGAGTTTCGCGCTTAAAACGTCCTTGCCGCCAATGGCGATCTTTCTGACGAAATCCCATTCAGTCACGATCCCAAGAAGCCTTTCCTTGTGCGTGACTATGAGGAATTTGGTGTTCTGGTCCACCATCTTTTTCGACGCCTCGTGGAGCGTCGCGGTCGGCTCAATAGTTACGACGTTCTTGTTCATTATCTCCTTCACTTGCATATTAAATAATTGTCCAGTCTGCTATTAATACATTTGAAACTGAAGTGCCATACAAGAAAAAAGAAGCCATCAGGTGCCTGAATCGTATGCTGGCCTTGCAAACATTGTATTCAGGAAATTCGCTGCGTAATTCTTTACTTTTTTGTAAGCCTGCCCAATGGATCCTGCATATTTGTACGCTTGGTAGAAAGTGGCTGGAGCGTCTATACCCATGCCGATAAGCACGTCAGACGACATCTCCTTGAACCTGGCGTATGTCGTTGGATCCTTTTTGGCTCTTTCTTTGATTTGATAATTTGTCTTGAGACCTTCCATCACCTGATCGGTCGCGCCGCAGTTCAGGCCTTCAATCATCGGCACTATCGCTTTGTCGGCCAGAAAACCGGTGAAAGGCCTGATGTATTTAGGCAGCTTTCCAGTGTCAATCATTTCGCTCAAGGCCTCTTTCGTGGCCAGGTAAAGATGGTCGATCAGGTTTTCATCCCTGTCTTTCGCTGCGTCAGGCTTCAGGTCGATTTGCGTGTACTGGTGCAGTTTTTCATGCACTATCGTTTTTAGCAGGTTGTAGTACGGGTTGCTCATCATTTTGTTGTAAAGATATTGGCCAAACCTGCTGTTCGAATTTTGCAGGTATCTGCCAAACTTGTAGAAAAGATTAGTACCAGGCACAATGTGTTCGTTGACACCTATCATGCTGCCGTCTCCTTCTATGTAGGCGCTGATGACCCCTTCTTCTTCGCTTGCTTCCAGCGGTTTTATGTAAAGAGGAATTGGTCTTGCCCTTTCACCCATGCCTTTCCTTCTAAAATAATCGCCCACAATCCGCTCAGCGCTTTGGACCGCGCTTTGTACCATGCGATTCGCTGCTGGGTCATGACCGAAAACGGTCGGCGCCGGCATGGCTTCCATGGTCTCGTCATAAAGCTCTCTTACAGCTCCTTGCAAGGCTAATGGCAACACACAAATCTACCTGTTTATCCTATCTATTTATATATTTATATACTTTTTAGTGACAAAAATAGCTTCAATTAGCCGCCTTATAGCGGATTTGCAGGCTGTTTTATGGCAACGTTTAAACATTTCCTATAACATCGTTATCTATTTCTATGGGCTCGGCACAATTATTAAATAATAAGAAGATAGGAAGATGGCCGATATGCTTATCCGTAAGAAGAGCCTCAAGATACAGGAAAGGCTTGGGATGAGGATAGGCGTCGCTTACGGCAGCGCCAAAATCCCCGTGGTGAAGAAGGCCAGCGACGCACTTAACGTACTGGAAGACCTGTACAAGGTCGGCTTCAAAGCCTTCCTTTTGCCTCGTCAGCTTTTCGACAACGTGAAGGACATGTCCGACCTGTACAAGGACCATTACACCAACCTGCTGAGGATAAAGACCATCGCTTCCAAATACAACATCGAGCTCGCCATACACAACAACGCCATGCCTGAGGAGCCGATGCTGGACAACGCCTTCAAGATATACTGCAACATCGCGAATGTCATGGACGCCAAGACGCTGATAATCCATCCCACCTTCTATTCGCGCATGCCGCATCAGCAGGCGCTCCGCCTGACGGTGCACAAGGTAAACGAAGTCGTTAACGAGATGCGCACGAGGATGAAAATCGGCATAGAGACGACTGGAAAGATCGATGAGCTGGGCAGCGTGGAAGACGTGATAGACATGGTGAAGCGCACGACCCGGACTGAACCGATTCTCAACTGGGCACATATACACGGCAGGGATCGCGGCCTGCTGACGCACGAATCCGATTTCAGGAGGATAATAGACAAAGTCCGCGCAGAGGTCGGGCAGCAGTGGCTGAACGACGCGTATTTCATTTTCTCCGGCGTTACTTACGAAAGGAGTGGCGCCATACAGCACAAACCCATCGCAAGGTCCGAAATGCGCCTTGAGCATCTCGTGAAATCCATACAGGCCCTCAGCATAAAGGGCACGCTGATTTTCGAGACACCCAACAGGGAAGAGGACGTCGTCGACCTGCTGCAGGAGATAGGCGACATGGTAAGATGACGCGCGAAGGCGATGAGATGATAATAACGATTTCTGGCATGCCTGGTTCAGGCAAGACGACGGTTGCGAAGTTGCTGGCAAAGAAACTGCGCATGAAGTTTTACTCAATTGGCGATTTGAGAGGCCGCATGGCGATGGAGAGAGGATTGACGCTTGAACAGCTCAACGAGATAGGCATGAAGGAGGACTGGACGGACAGGGAAGCGGACGAGTATCAGAAAAAACTTGCCGAAAAGGAGAAGGATTTCGTTATAGAAAGCAGACTGGGTTTTCACTTCATTCCGCATTCCATCAAGATATTTTTAGATGTCGATATGGTAACCGGTGCCAGAAGAATTTTCAAAGATCAGCGGCCGGACGAAAGAAAGAAAAACACGCTGGAGGATGCCATTGTAGCTATAAAAAAAAGAACAGAAAGCGATAAAAAACGTTACAAGAAATACTACAACATAGATTTCATGGACAAATCGCATTATGACATGGTCATAGACACGACAAGGCTCGCGCCCGATCAGGTGGTTGAAAAAATCATCAAAAGGATAAAAGAGAAAAAGCAATGAGCGTTCAGGTTTTGATCTTGCCACGAATGATTTTGCCCGCTTCCTTTATGAACTTCCTGACGTATTCCCTGTGCATGAGTATGTCGTTCTTCTGCAGGTCGAGGATCTTGCCTTCCTTCACCAGCTTCTTCATCTTGTCAAGCTCGTTGAAGACCTCGAGATAGGTGTCGGCGACCAGGCCGGGCTTGACGACATATTCCTCGAAATACTGCCCTATCTTCTCCTCGTTCTGCGGCAGCTTGTCCATCGATTTGAGTATGGTCATTATGGTCTCGGCCATTATGGAATATGACTTCTCGATGAGGTTCTCGCGCTTCAGCACTTCGACGCGGACGAGCGTTTTCTGCATCTCCTTCACGAACTTCTTCGACTTGTCTATCCACTCGTCCAGCTCCTGCCCCGGCAGGGCCTTCATCTGTTTGTGCTCGATTTCTTTCCTTCTTTTTATGATGCCGTCCAGCCAGTCTGCGTATTCGGGCTTCACCAGCTTCATCTCGACCAGCGTCTTCTTCATCGCTTCCGCGGCGTCGCTGGGCCTAGGCGGGTTCTTGCCGAGGAACATGAGCACTGCCTGCAGGCTCTCCAGCATCGCGTAATAGCAGTCTTCAGCGACCATGTACATCTTGGCCTGCTCGACCCGCTTTATCCTCTTGGGCGCGCGGTCGATGTATTTTTCGACAGCCTCCTTCGACGGCTTTATCTCGCCCATCTGCAACAGGCGTTTTATCGGCAGGAAAATGTCGCGGTCGAAGACCGGGACGCCTTCGCGGATGAAATTGAATACGATGGGGTGTCCAATCCTCACCATGTTCCAGAATTCAGTCAGCAGGTAAGGCTGCTGAACCGAGAGCTTGTCCGAGAGCTTCTTCGCAATGACGTCAAGCTCCTCCTCCATCTGCTCTTTAAGAGCGGGCGATATCTTGTGCTTGGTGTCGTCGATGATTATGAAGACATCGATGTCGCTTTCCTTGTGCCATGAGCCGCGCGCGCTCGAGCCGAAGAGGACGACCGAGCGTATCATCGAGCCGTATTTCTTGAGGATTTCTTTTGTGAAATTCTTGATTATCTGAACCCTTTTCTTTTCGTCCGCGGCCTTGTCGTAGGCTTCCTGCTTTTTTGTCTTTTTGCCTTTAGCGGCCTTTGTCGTTTCCTTTACTTCCGTCTTCGCTTCCTGTTTGTCCGCCTGCGCCTTGGCCATGTAAATAATTGAATGCCAGAAATTTATAAGTTTAAAATTCAGGCGGCTCAAATAATTAATTATGCAACCCAGGCAGGCAGCAGTCGCATTCTCGAGCTTCTTCGCCTGCTATCTCATATTCTCTCTGTCCTTCGTTTTGGCATATGAGGTCGGGGATTTCTTTAACAACGGCAAGGTCAGGCTGGCGCTGGAACCGGTAATGAAGATTACTGATGATATAAAGCCGCTTACCTGCGCCTCTTCAGGTTCGGTTATTTTGCGCGCCTACATCGAGAACATCCCCGAATTCGACATAGCAAGCATAGACGCATCGGTCTACGACGCGTCTAATGAAATTTATTATAATGTTACGTCAGCGGTGTCCTGCGGCCCTAGGACAGGCCTCATAAGCAATCAGGAATTCACCTGTACGGTCAACATCAAGGAGCTTCTGACCAAGCTGCCCAAGTGCCCGTTGGAAAGCATGGAAAACGCCTTCTATCTCACCGCTCAAATCGCTTATGGCAAGAACAAGGAGAAAGCGACCGATTCGAAAACCTTGACAATTATAAATCAAGGCACCAAACCCGAGATGGAAATAAACTTCGCTGTATCCCGTCCTGCCTATCCTGTGCCTGAAATAAACTGCAAGACGGGCAGCGAGATAGACGTGCCGGTGGTGATACACAACGCAGAAGCCATGTTTGGCAGCATAGGCTGGTCCTACGCTGCAGGCAACATAACCTCATCCCAGATAAGCTGTAACAAAATGTTGAGCAGGGAGAATGAGGGAAGGGATGACATTTATCTGTGCACCCTGACTGTCCCCAGCACGCTGTTCCCCAAATGCGAGGACGGCGCAGATGTCACTGTTTTGATAGGAGCAAGAACCAACGAGTATAACCTCAACAGCAGCTTTACCACAATTCTTGTTTCACAGGAGCTCCAGCTTGCCCTGAAAGTTTCCGGCATGAAAAACGTCGACTGCCAGATAATAAACGAGGACGGCACCTGCGTCCCCAAGGAACCGCAGCGCAACGTCACTGTCACCATTACGGGCAACGCGCCTGAAAAGCTGAAGGTCTTCGAGAGCGAATACAAGCTCGGCAGCGAGGCGGAGAGCACAGTTTCCTGCAGGCAGATAAGCACCAACAGATATGAATGCGCGACCTTCATAACCATAGACAAGCTTCCGGTCCCGAAAAGCAAGGACGAGACGACCAACGCCTCGAGGGACCTTGCCGTCACCTTTGATGTCAAGTATCTGAATTACTACAAGACCATAACCTCCTCGACAAAGGTAACGATGGAAGGCAAGGCACTGGACGAGCTGATAGACACAATGCAAACGATAGACGAGGAGAGCAAATTCCTCAAGATTGTCAACGATATCGTCAGCGCATTGCAGAAGGCGATAGGCATTGTCAACATCGTGAGCAAATGCTGCACCCTGCCCAACATGCTTAACCAGCTGGGGCAAAAAGTCATAGGCAAGGAGGCGAGCAAAAAAACCCTGAGCGAGTTCGTGAAGGCTTTTGTTGAGAACAAGTTTGAAAACTACATGCTTAAAAATTTCGGAATCGATTTTGCCTTCAAAAAAGCATTCGGTACGTATGCAAAGAAAGTTTTCGAATATTTTGCCAAGAAATTCCTGATGGATCTTTTACTTAACACCATAAAGCAAATAGGCATCCAAAGCCTCTGGTGCATAGCCTCGGGAGGCCTGCAGGTGATGGATGATCAGAAAAAGAACCTCGACAAGTTCGAGAAAGGCGAAATAAATTCCATGAACGTGCCCCAGAATTTCTTCGATTACGTCTGGGAGCTTATCAAGTCCAAGGCCCCGGACTGCTTCAAGCAGTCGTTCTGGAGCCAGTTCAAGGACACCTCAAAACTGCTTGGTTACCTGTGCATACTTGTGGGCTTCGTGCTCACGTATTTCTTCCCGGCTGCCATGAGCCTGATATGCAGCTACATGTCGACCGGGGCCGGCATACTCGATGTCATACTCAATGTCGCGGTCATAATCATTTCGCTGCTGACGGCGGTGGAGTCATACAACAGGGTCCACAAGGCAGTCGCGCTTGCAACTGAGAGGATAAACCTGCAGACCAAGGCATCGAACATCATGCAGGAATACTCGACCGATCTGCAGAACACCATGCAGAACTTGCTGATGAGCCAGATGAGCGCAGCTACATTTTCCGAGCTCTTCAACCCGCCTACGGAAACTGTCAAGCTTATATTCTATTCGGGCAGGACAGGCATCCTGAACCAGGGGGATGACGTGTGCTCAGGGGATGATATATCCATAGAATATAATTTCGACAAGCTCAACCAGACCGGCAGCTTCAGCTCCCAGCTTCACATAACCAATTCGCATTCGAAGACGCTGCGCTTCGAAGGCCTCAACGGCACGTATGGCCCCTACAATGCTGATACCCTGCTCGGCGCGAATCCTTCGCAGGACCCGTCAGAAGATTACACCTTCACGTTGTCTTATGGAGACAAAAGCCTCGACTACAAGCTCCATTACGTAAACCACGAATGCGTTTCGTAGATTTAGTGATGATATGATAACAAAGTCCCGCAGTAAAGGTCAGGTGGAATTTGTAGTAATAGCAGCCCTGGTGATCATAGCCATCGTTGTCGTAATCCTCGCATCGAGGCAGTTCGTCATAAACCCTCCTGTCATCACCGGCATACCTGACGAGGCCAAGACAATAAAAGACACCATAATGAACCTTATGAAAGCAGGAGTCAATGAGAGACTCGCCCTGCTGTATAATCAGGGAGGCACTTTCAGGCCAGGCAACTCCGTCAAATTCGGCATGTTTGACACGGAGGTCTGGCTGGCATGCGGCAATCAGATAATACCGGACGTCTCGCAGGAGATAGGCGCTGCCATACTTGATTATCTCAGGGAAAACCTGCAGGACGAAATGGATTTCTACGGTAAAAAAACGCAGTTCGATTTCAGCAAATCGAAGTATGAGGTGGAGATTTTCAAGGACACGATCAGCATCCGCGTCTATCTTCCCACGCTGGTCGAGGCTTATGAAATGCCCCAGCCCTATGAGATTGTTGTCCAGAGCAAACTTTATGACGTCCTTGAGCTTTCGAAAAACCTCGTCAAGGATGCGAGCGAAACCAGCTTCTTCGAGATGGTCACACTGACAACGATGATGAACATGAACCCTGCGAACCAGACATGGACCCCCACTGCAGGCGCAATAGCAGGGTGCGGCAACTACCTCTTCAAGACGAGGAACCAGCTGCTTCCGGGCATAAAAGAGGTCATGAGATATACCGCGTCTCACATAGTCTGGAATAACAAAGGCCTCAGGCTTGCTGAAAATCCGTTCTATCCCCTGACAGGCGTAGGAGGCAAGGAATATCCAAACATGGACGTGATGTTCGCCTATCCCTATTCATGGGATTCGGAAATAGACAGGTATTTCAGTTTCTCTCCTGACCCGCTCCGCGTGATACCCAGGCCGCCCATTCCGCTCGTGCCCTTCTGCATGAGCTCCTATGTTGTAAATTACAATTTACGTTATCCGATAATGGTGATGATTCACGATTCCATCCTCAACCAGTGGTTCAAGTTCGCAGTGATGGTCAACATAGAAAACACCCAGCCAGGCAACTGCTCGGTGCAGATGGGCAATTCCTCCCAGTACGCAAAGGTATGCGTGAGCAATGCTAAATGCGACGCCAGGATAACAGTAAAAAATTCGACAGGAAACCCTGTAGAAGGGGCGGACGTGGGATTCTACATATGCGATGTCGGCACCACGGACAACAAAGGCGTTGCGGAAGGCAAGATACCCTGCATGATAAGCGAACTGGGCGTTTTCAAGGAGGGTTACAGGAGCTACGGCGATCTGCTGGTCTCGGACGACCTCAAGGACAAGACCATCAAAATGATAAGGGTCGCTAAAAACGTATCGATATACATGAAAGGCCTGAAAACGTACGCTTACGACGACGCCGGGGATGGCGTTGATGATGACGGTAAATTCGTTAGCTATGCTGTAACGGACAAGGCAAAGGATATAACCAACCTTGGCTTTGACGAGTTCGACAAGAACCTTTCAGTAACCATTGCCTTCTCTCCGGTAGACCCGAACTACTTTACCGGCGAGGATACGCCGCTTATCGTGCTGAACTATGATATTAACGGGCAGGCGGTTTCTGCAATCAACGTATCCGGCCTGCAGCCAATCGCTTATAATATAAGTGTTGCTGTCAACACGGAAGACGGGGACGACAGCCTGCCTGTTGGTTTCCTCAACACATCCTACACGATAAAGGAAGGTCAGACCTCGCTTTACTTTTACATACCGGTTGTGGTCAAGGAAGACGGCCTTTATGATCTGGATGCGCCTGGCATCGATCCCAGCGAGGCAGACCAGCTGACAGGTCTTGTCACAACCACCTGCGGCGCGGTTGTAAGCAAAGACGAGATATCGTGCTGATTTTGTTGGCGGCCCTTTTAGCAAAACAACAAAACCGCTAGAAAAGACATGCGTACGCCTTCATGGAACATGAAAAGGTTATAAGTGATATTATGAAATATTATTATATGTATTCCCGCAGGAAGGGACAAGTGGAATTCATAGTCGTTGCTGCCCTGATTGTCATCGGCATAGCCGTCGTCATTCTCGCCTCGAGGCAGGCAATTATCACCCCTCCTGTCATGACAGGCGTAACCGAGGAAGCCAAGACCGTGAGGGATTCCGTGACCAGCCTGATAAGGGCTGGGGTAAAGGAAAACATTGAAGTCCTCTACAACCAGGGAGGCCTGCTGAATGTCGGGCCCTCTGTAAAATTCGGCATGTTTGACACGTCAATCTGGTCCTTTTGCGGTGAAACCAACATACCTGACGTCGCAAGCGAGCTGAACAACGGCCTGATAGCTTATCTTAACCAGTACTTGAGGGACAATCTTGATGCAAATAAGGAAATGGAGTTCTCGGGGGTGAAGGCCAAATTTGATTTTGACAGCCTCGATTCCAAGGTTGAAATAATAAAGGACAGAGTCGTGGTCAGGGTCAATCTCCCGACGAAAATCGGGGATTATGACATAGAACAGCCCTATGAGATATCCGTAAACACCAAGCTTTACGATGTCCTCGATTTCTCAAAAAATTTTGCAGGCGATGTGGGCCAAAACAAGAATTTCGAGCTTTGCACGATAAATACCATGCAGCAGTCTGAAGCGCCGATGATGGGCGTGATTTCCGACTGCGGCAAAATCGTGCACAAAACAAGGGCGCAGGCCCTGCCCATCGTTAAAGACGTCGCGACTTACGTCATTTCCCACACCGTGTGGAACAAGCCGCCGTTGTATCTTGAGAAAAACGTGCCCTGCCCGCCGCTCAACAGCGTCGGAGGCAAAACTTACCCGGGCCTTGAAGTCGCCTTTGCCTACCCGCCGTCGTGGGATTCCCAGATGGACAGGTATTTCAACATGTATCCTGATCCGGCGATATTCGCGCCGCAACCAATAAACATGATTTTTTCCGTGGCATGCATGACACCTTACGCGATTTTCTATTCTTTCCGCTACCCGGTTATCGTGATGGTCGAAGACTCGACGCTCAACAAGTGGTTCAAATTCGCCATGATGACCGAGATACAGAACAATGAACCGGGCTCCTGCTTCGGCTTTTTGGAACAGGAATCGGATTACAACAAGAGGTGCGTCGAGGACGTCACGTGCGATGCCAAAATAAAGGTAAAGGATTCCGAAGGGAAGCCGGTTGAGGGGGCAGACGTAATTTTCTCGCTGTGCAACATAGGCACCACCAATCAAGACGGTGAGATTGAGAGTAAAATACCATGCATAGTCAGCAACCTGAGAATCTACAAGGAGGGCTACAGGAGCTTCGGCGAAAGCCTTGTCTCCTTCAGTGACATGATAGACAAGAATGCAACGCTGGAGAAAACAGCTGGCGTCGTTACAGTCCATCTCAAGGGCCTCAGGACGCAGGCATACGGCAAAGAAGGCGACGGCAAATACGGCAATTACCAGATTACGGAAAGCTCAACCGACATCACGGATCTGAAAAGCCAGCTTCTGGTCATGGTAACGTTCACGCCTACAAACCCTGACCCGATGGTGGGCACTGACCTCGAATTAATCGCCATGAACCAGCAAGATGAAGAATACATAAGCCAAGTAAGCCTGGAAGGCCTGCAGCCCATCGGCTACAATGTCACCGCAAGCGTTCAGGACATGAGCAATGAAACTTCGAGTTTCATCGTCAGTTCGCTAAGCACGTCATTCGAGCTGAAGGAGGGAGAGAAGGACGTTTATGTTTATCTGCCGGTCGTGCTGAAAACGGATACCGGAGACATACAGTCTCCGGGTATTGACATGTCGGAAACAAGCCAGCTAACTGAGGTTGCGATAAGCCGCTGCGGCGCAGCGGCAAGCACAACGGAGAGGTCGTGTTGAATATGAGAATAAAGAATTGGCAGTTATTGGCGCTCCAGATTATAGCTGTATTTTGTTCTTATCTTATTTGTAGCACTACGGTCGCTGGTGCGCTGGAGATAAGGATATTCACTTCCGGCGGGCAGCAGTCAACGACGACTACTCCGAACTTTTCTGACATGATACAGAAGGAGCTGTCCTACCCGTACCAGCAGAACTACCAGTATCTGGAGATGAAACTATCGAGCAAGGGTGCCTCTTATGTCATAAAGAAGATTTATCTCTTCAGATGCAGGGACCTGGATCCGGCGACTTGCATAGAAAGGGGCATCAATCCGGTCATATCTGTCAATCCAGGCAGCTCCAGCCTGGTTTTCGACGAGACCTACAAATGGGACGACGTCAGCTCGAATAACGTGGGCAACTTCCTGACCATGGTAAAGCTAGACATAGCCGGCAAGGAGGTGTGGACCAGCAGCTGGGACAAGGTAACGAAGACTGGCATAAGGAACTTCTACCAGGAAAACAGCGACGTAGACAGGCTGGACCTTTACCTGAATGGCCCCTCAGCTGACGTGGCGAAAAGTTACATAGAAAATTATTATGCAGTCCCGTCCGACCAGATGAGCCGCTCCCTTTTCGAAAGCGTCAGCGGCTCGAGCGTTTCGAAGCTTTACGACCTTTCGGGCAACAAGAACAGCATCGATCCGTCAGGCACAGGCGTCCCTTCCCTGAAATTCGGCAGGATATCCGGCGATGTTTTCAACAAGAGCACGGACACGTGGGACTTCATAATCGCTGCTGACGGCAAGGCCAGCAACCCTGTGGTTTTCTACTCGACTGAGGCCGGCCCCCCAGTAACGGGCGGCGCCAGACTCGTAATCGATGACTGGTCGCCGCAGATAGTGACATGCTACAGCGGCGAGGTCATCAAGGCGAGCATGCACGCGGAAAACGCCAGCATTGGTTATTTCCAGTCTTATTATTATACCATCGATGGCGTCAGGGCGAATGAAGGCGCTATTACGTGCTCGCTCATAAGCCCGAATGCCAGCATATACTCTTACCAGTGTTCCATCCCCGTTGAGACCTTCCCTGCGTGCAACGCACCAGGGACATCGACGATAAAGGTGTTTTTCAATTATCAGGGCGGCGTCCAGCTCTCAGGCAGCTTTCCTCTTACGCTGAAGGCCCCCAACCCCAAGATAACCGTTAACTCGGTTGCACCCACGCCCTTTGACTGCGGCATAGACAAGGAGCTGACAGCGAAACTGCAGGTTTCCAACCCCGGAGAAGGCACGCTGAAGATGGAATACACTTTCGACGGCACGAATTTCAACACGCTCACGTGCACAGGCTCCGGCGGCAGCTACACCTGCACCATACCTGAAGGCAGGATATGCGAGCTTGTGCAGGAAAGCCTTTCGCTCGTGTTCAAATTCACTTACGGCGAAACGGAGGTGCTTTCTCTGCCTTCCACGATACTTGTCACCTTCCCGCCTCCGAGCGTGGGCATAGATACGGTGACGCCGCAGGCAGTAGATGCTGCCCAGACAACCCAGGTTAACGTCCTGCTGCATGTGAATTATCCTGATTTCATTACCTATAATGAAAACAACTTCAATTACAAATACCTGGACAAACCCTTCAGCCCCGCGACCTGCAGCCTCGAGACTTCGTATTCGAATATAAAATATTACCGCTGCAATGTCGCTCTTGTAATTCCGAGCGGAAGGCAGGGCATCGAAACCCTTGCGTTCAGGCTCGATGGCTTCGCTGAAGGCAAACCGAAGCAGCTGACAGCCAACGCATTTTATGAAATAATGCAGCCTCCGCCTGAGCCGAGGTTCACGATAATCTCAACATCCTCGCCCATCGACTGCACGGGTGATACTTTCTTTACTAGCAACATCAAGGTTGAAAACTACGACATCAACTTGGTGAACAACACCGTGAGACTGACAGTTGACAACGAGGCAATAGCAGAGGCGCCGTGCACCAAGTCAGGCAGCGTGCTTTCCTGTTCGCAGCCGGTTGAAACATTCTGCGGCAGGATGAAAAGCATACAGTCTGTCTATTTCACGTTCACTGAAACGTCTTCCAACAAAACGTACAACACAAACGTGCAGAATGTATATGTGCAGCTCCCCGAACCGCACATTCAGATTTATGCGATAAGCCCTGACTCTCTCCCGGCCGGAGCGAAGACGGCCGCGACGGTCAGCCTTTACGTCCAGTACCCGAACATGGTCGGCAGCAACCCGGCCTTCCTCTACACATATTTGAGCAAAATTAACCAGAAGATGACCTGCACTAAAGTCTCCTCAACCGCCGACCGCGACTTCTACGATTGCGCGAACACGAACTTCGAGATCCCCGCTGATTACGCGCAGAGCGATGTGCCGGTTGTTTTCTCGATCCAGGGCACGACCATATCCTTCCCGCTGAACATACCGGTCGTAGCATTGAGCAAGATTAACCCCTGGCTGGAAATCGTTTCCTCAACTCCGTCGCGCATAGAGGTTGTCCAGGGCAATGAAACAGCGGCTTCGTTCTACGTGACCGTGCACAATGCCGCTGAAAGCGAGCTCAAGCATCAGGCCACTGTAATAGCCAACTCGATGATAGCCAGCGGCACCTGCAAGGAGGCGGACGTCGAGTATGATTTCAACTGCGACGTCAAGATAAAGGCCTCGAAAACAACGAAAACCGGCGCAAATATTGCAAACCTCACGCTCAGGGTCGACGGCAAGAAGACCTACGACATCGTCAACTCCACGACGGTCTATGTGCTCGGCGAGGAGGCAAGAGTCGAGATACAGAGCGCTTCACCCGAGACGCTTTACTGCGAGGGCAACAAGCAGCAGAATCCGGAAGCCGTGAAAATAACCGCGAACGCGAAGAACATAGCCAGCTTCACGGTTCTTGAAGAACAGATAAGCTTCAACGACATGACGCTGGTCCACACCGCGAAATACTGCTCCCAGCAGGCGCAGACAATAACATGCAACATCCCGACCGACAAGCTTTTTGAAAAAGTGACGTGCGGCAAGGACGAGCTTGCACCGGGTCAGGGCTCTCATTATTATCCGCTTGCTTTGACTTTCCTTGTAAGCGCGGGCAGCGAGCAGATGACGATTTCAGGCTCGAAGGATATTTCTGTTGTGGCAAGACCGCTTGAGCCTTATCTGGACATTGTTGACAGCGACGTTTCAGGCGGGATACTGCAGAACCCCATAAACTGCCTCGGCTCGAAGTCGATAAAGCTCGGCGACACTGGTTACGTCAGGGTAATGTACGCGGACCTGCTGCATCCCGAGCCCAAGGAAGACGATCTCACATGGTCCTACAAGCTCGAGGCGCAGGACGACAAGGGCAAGCTCACGCAGGGTATGGGCGTTTCGCCTGAAGCGAACGCGACCGTCTGCAAGTTCATAAATTACCAGAAGGTCGGCGTCCACCGCATCGAAGACTACGAATGCTCCCTTTACGTCACCAGCAAGATGTTCCAGAGATGCGACGTGGGCGATGGCACGATAAAACTCATGGCCTCGTCCGGAACCGGGAAGAAGGCGGAGGGCAGCTTCGACATCAATGTGATAAAGGACGAGAGCCTGTACCAGATAGAGATGGAAATCCTCGGCACGCCGCCGAAGGATATCAACTGCCAGATACAGACCGATGACGGGCAGTGTACCCTCGCCTCGGCTTCGCAGCTCAACGTAAGCGTAAGGATATACAACAGGAACGCCCAAATCGGCGTCCCTGACCTGCAGGTTTATGATTTCGACGCCAACCTCACGGGCAAAACCGTCGATGCCAACATGAGGTCCCTGGGCAACTGCCAGAGAGTTTCGCAGGATGCCACCAAATACGTCTGCCCCTTCGAGATAGGCCCGACCATAAAGCTGCCCGACACGCCGGAATACAAGGTCAACAAGGATAACCCGGATACCCAGCAGTTCCCCGATATTTCCCTCGGCAACGTCCAGGTGGCTGTCTACATAAAGTACCTGGACAACAAGCTGCAGAAAACGCTGACAGGCAACGACGGCACGATAACCATTCATCCGAAGCTGCTTGACACGTACATCGACTACCTCAAGAGACTGAAAGAGGCGCAGGACGCCTACAACAGCACTAAGAAGATCATGGTCACGATGATAAAGATAATGTCCCTGTGCGCCACCTGCGTGATGGTCAACAAGTTCATGAAGGAAATCTTCGGCGACGGCCCGAGCTTCTCCAACATAACGAGCACAAAGAATAATCAGAACAACCAGAATACAGTCGGCGAAGGAAACGGGGGCAACACAGCAAAGTGTGAGTATTCCAGCTGTTCAGAATGCGTTAGCAATGGCTGCTATTATTGTAGCGGTAACTGCGTAGACTTTTCTGGCACAGGATGTGTTGAGCCATTTGGCGACTGCTCCAGTGCAGGCTATACGTCTGCATATAATTACCAGCCAGAAACCAGCGGAGCGAAGCTCGCCGGCTCGGCTGTCGCCACCGATTTCTCTGGCGATGACGAGAGTTTGTACCAGCCTGAGACGAGCAGTATTGGATTCATGACTGCATCCAAAAGTGCCGGTGGAAATTGTCCAAGCGCCCCCAATTGTGTTCTTACAACACAAATTTCTGGCGGCAGCGAATCAAATTTTGTCACGGATAAGGATAATGTTAATGTAAAAGTCAGTGCCGAATGCAGCAGTACAACTTCAAGATTAAAGAATAATGGGAATTTTCTCGGAATAGAAGTATTCATTACGCATGCTGACAACCCCGTTGATCAAGAATTCATGGGTTGGGGCCAATGTACTAATGATGGCAAAGACAACTTAAACAAGCTAGATTCTTCAATAGACCCAGGAGGTTGCACTAAGAACAAAGTGTTCACAGCAGATGGTAACCCAATGACGTTAGGAACTTATAAGGTAAAAACAAAGTTGGTTGAAGTAGTGCCAGGTAAATCATATTATGATGCTAGAGAATGCTTTACCAGCACCATTGACATTAACATGTGCAGCACTGAAAAAATTTGGTGGAGTCAAATTGGTGGTGTGCAACCCATCACTACATGCGAAAGATGTTTATCTGCTACGGGAGATCCTACGGGAGTTGGCAATTGTCCTTATTTCTGGTGTACTTCTGATACCCTTAAGATTTGTAGATTAAAAGACTGCAATGCAGGCGAGACCAAATACACCGTACAATCTACGTGTTCAAAGCCAGCCACAGGACAGCAATCTCAAACACAAGATTATGGTGCCTGCACGGGTGTCTGCAGCGGCGAAAAATGCTATGAAAGCAGCACAGCCAAATGCCCGACAGGCAAGGATTTCGTGGAGGGTTGGTGCTCCGGAGGGTCGAGTATCAAATGTTGCGTTCCGACAGGAACGCCTAAAATAAATGAGATTGAAACACAACAACCACCTTGTTGCGCAGCGCCTTCTAGCAATATTAATTCAGGTTCTAAATGCAGTTGCACAGGTACATGTTGCTATTGCTTATGCACTGAAACAACTAGTGGGGCAAAAAGTTATATCAAAAATGGCGAAGAATGCAAAGAAGGAGCAGCTACACAAAAAGCTGCAGAAAATATTCAAACTCAGGCTCAGCCAGGTGCCCCGGGAACAGGTGCAGGAGCCACCGAAATAACCAACATAAAGAACCAGTTCAGCGGCTGGTGGGATTATATCACAACGTCAAAGAACTGGTGGAAAATTCTTCTGGGTTTGGTAGGCATAGGCCTTTTATTCCTGCTCATTACCAAATGGCTCAAGACAAATGATACTGACAGCGATTACACTCAAGCGCTCAAGTGGGGCCTTAAATGGGGCGCTGTCTGCGGCGCCGCGGGCCCGATTATGGAAGTTTTGTTCCCCCAGGAGCAGAAAGGCACTGCAGGCGACATAGCCAAGGCACTGCAGACGATTCTCAATATCCCGTACAAGCTTTGCAAGTTCATCATGGACAACCTTAGCACCATAATGATGCTGGTTAACCTATTCTTCCAGTACCAGATGTTCGAATACTGCATGAAAAACCTTGAGGACAGGGTGAGGCAGACGTATAACTATGGGACGGCGTCCACAACCAGCGCAGCCGCCTCCCAAGCATATAGCTCCGTCAACATGGCACAGGAGATGTTGCAGTGCTTCAACATGATGAAGGACATGACCTGCATGGCGATGGCAGCCTTCAATTCCCTGAGCTTCTCGGCAGGAGGGATGTTCAGTGACGGCGTTCTTGAGGTAACACAGGACGGCGTCAGAAAGAAAGGCGGCGTTGATACCATTTACAACGGGAAGCTGGAAGTCAAGGTATCCGGCTTCTGCGAGAAAGTCGGCAACAACGGCAAATATCAGGTCAGCATAACAGCGATAATGAAGGATGGCACAACAAAGGTATGTAAACCTGCTGAATACACCTGCGGCTCGAGCGGCGTCTATACCCCATATTACGCGCCGAACGTTTATCCATCGTATTATTCATCATACAGTTCCGGCTACAGTTCCGGCGGTTGTAATCAATACATGAGCAACATGCCCAGCTCTTCTAACCAGAATACCCTTATCCTTTACATGCAGGACACCACCGACTGGAACACCTGCGAGGGCGGAGGCACGATAGATAAAGTGAGAATTGACGGCCCGTGGGATACTAGTAAATGGGTATTCAATTATCAGAAGAAGGGAGGAACGACGCCAACACCAGCTGCGCCGGTACCACCAAATGAATGCACTGGCACCTGTCAAACACCATATATATGCTGTTTTACCAGTTACAATGATGTTGTTAGTACAGGCAAAAAACATTGCGTTAATAACC
>Ga0315282_10005938_pt1 | contig 20605 bp, 20 predicted proteins | sample YL17G07_20_MG_FD_203693 | JGI IMG/M metagenome (GOLD analysis project Ga0315282, IMG submission 203693) | Sediment microbial communities from Yellowstone Lake, YNP, Wyoming, USA - YL17G07_20 | ecosystem: Environmental > Aquatic > Freshwater > Lake > Sediment | place: USA: Wyoming | collected... | reverse complement strand
AGCGTTTATGATTGGGCGTGAAGTGAACATGGAACGCCGCAGGGAGGTGCACCATTACATGTTGAGCCTGCCGATGACAAGAATGGAGCTTGCAATTGGACGTGTGCTTTCAGGTGGGATACGAGGTATGATCTACATGTCTCCTTTATTGCTGACGTGCTTCATCTTCCTCGGATTCCCTACAGTCTGGCAGCTCTTGGTTATCTTGGCTGTCCTGTTTCTCCTTGCTGTCGGCATTTCAGGTTTAAGCATAGCCATCGCAGTTTCCACGTCGAGCCTTGAGAAATTCATAACGGCAAGAGGTTTGGTCTACTACACCCTCTTCTTTTGTAGCAGCGTGTTCTACCCACTTTCCTTGATTGAAGGGCTAGGAAAAGACGGCAAGTTTCCCATGGTGCTGGTCACGCTGGCCGAAGTTAATCCCTTAAGCGGCGCTTCTGACATGATTCGGTCTTTCCTGCTTGTTGGATACCCGCCGTTCTCATATGCTTCAATTCTAAACGTCATGGTTTTCTCGGCTGTCTTCACTTTCAGCGCGGCTTTTGCATACATCAAGATAATTGAACGCAAATGAGCCATATAGAACAATGTTCCATTGGTTGCTTTCATGGTTAAGTTTATGAACGTGAACCGCCTTATGTTTGTCTTTCACTTCCGGTTGGCTCCTTTGAGGGTTGAAAACTGAATGGACGAGGTAAAATCCATCTTTGAGCCCCGAAAGGTCGTCCTGATAGGCTCAAGTAAGATGCGAGAAAAAGTCGGCATGACCTCTCCGCAACTGTTCCACAGCGTTGCGTACAACATGAAGAAGTTCTTCAAGGGCAAGACAGTGGTTTTGGATACACACGGCAACAAAGGCTACACGGACTTAGGCCAGATTTCAGTTACGCCCGACCTTGCAGTCATTATGCTTCCGCCGAAAGAGTCAATACCGATTTCTGAAAAATGCGCAAAAATAGGCGTGAAAGCGCTGGTGATGATTACCGGCGGCTACAGGGATGAACAGCGAAGAAAATTGCTCAAGCTGAAAGAAGAGTGCGGGATCAGAATTCTGGGACCCAACACTATCATGGGCGTCATAAACACGGCCAACGGTCTGAACACCTCTTTTGAAAGGAACACTATGCCGAAAAGAGGACGCATCGCAGTCATATCTCAAAGTGGCGGTGTTGGCGCGTGCATGCTTGACTGGGCGTGCTTCTACAAGATAGGCATAAGCAAGTTCGCGTTTGTGGGTGACAAGATAGACGTGAACGATATGGAGTTGCTGCGGTACCTGGGAAAGGACAAGGACACGAAAGTCATATGCCTTTACATGGAAGGAGTGAAAAACGGAAGAGAATTCATCGAAGAGGCAAGAAGAATCGTTGAGAAGAAACCGATACTAGTCTTGAAAGGTGGAATAACAACCGAAGCAGCGCAGAGAGCCAAATCTCACACGGCGTCGATTGCAGGGTCAGACGAGGTTTTTGATGCGGCGCTCAGGAAAGCTGGTATGATAAGAGTGGGTGACATTGAGGAGTTGATGGACGCTGCCGTAGCTCTTTCGAAACAGCCCCCCATGCAAGGTGACAATGTGGCAATTGTGAGCAATGTTGGCGGTCCTGCTATTTTAGCGGCTGATGCCGTTGCAAAGAACGGTTTGAAACTTGCAGCCTTAGCCGAGAAGACTAAAAGCAAGATTGAAAGGTTGTATCAAGGGGTTGACGCTAGTAATCCGATTGACATGATAGCTGATGCTAAGGGCGAAAGATATTCAAAAGTGTTGGAGCTTGTTCTTGCAGACAAGAATGTGGACGGAGTCTTGGTCATAAACATGCTCAAGTCCACGTTCTTTGAACCGAAAGACGGCAGGGTAATTCCGAAGATAGCTTCTAAGCATCCTGACAAGCCGATAGTTGATGTGCCCGCAGGCGGGGAAGACTTCTCAAAAGTGTACAACGTTCTTGGGAACACGAGTATTCCATTGTATAATCTGCCTGAGAAAGCCGTGAAAGCCCTGAAGGTTCTGAGAACTTACTGCAAGATCCTCGGAAAGCATTAACTATATTTCGAGCGTTCGACGGTTCTATTTGTGATTGTCATCATAGTCTAAGGTGGAAGTTTGGAACAGAATCTCAAAGACCCAAGCAAGACGCTGAGTGAAGAGATTCTCAATTTCTGCCGTCACATAGCAGGCCCTAACCATATCACAGCGGTCTGCGTGTCGGGTGATTATGCGTTTGGGTTGCCCAGCTCGAAGGCGCCGATTGATGTTGTGCTCGTAATCCGCGGCTTCCAGCGCCGGTTGATGAATTACGTAAAGGTTTTCGGTGGCCGCTCTATGATTGTTTTGGCCGCTGACCAATGGGTCTTTGAAAGGGATGTGGACAGAGGTTTTCTGGGGGAAGCCTTGGCGAGCAAGCTTATTTTCCCATACATAGCACAAGTGAACCTCAGTTACCTGCACGACCAAGAAGTCAAACTGAAAAAGCGGCTCATTCTCGAACTTCTGGAAAACCTTGTGTTGGATTTTCCCGAGCTTTCGTACGAGATTCGCATTCGACCAGAGTATTTCATGTATGGCACCATCCTGAGCAGAGCTCGGCTTTTTCCGTTGATGGCATACGTCTTGGCTAATCTTATGGATGAGAGAAGTAGGGAAAGAAACACAAGTCACATGCTTCGCGGGTTCAAAGAGGCGTTGAAAGAGCTTGAGAAAGAAGATGTGGTCACTTCCAGTAATAGCTACGTGAAAGTCGCAAGCAGCTTTGCTGACAAAGCCAAGAACCCTAGGGTACGTTTCACGAATCTTCTCAAACCCGCTCAGAGGACTCTTTTCGCCTCTCTTTTGGGCATCCTTCCAAGTATTCTCAGCGCGCTTTCGCAAAACAGGGAAGTCCTTGCCAGACTTCAAGAGACAGGCAGTGAAGACGCAAAGCTTGTCAGTCAGTTTGAGGTTCCTGAGAAGTATGCGTATATTCCTACAGCCAGCGGGCTTGTTCCGTTGGCGAACAGAACGGACATCAGAGCTTTCGCCAGAAAGGTGTTGAGTACAAGCGAGGGCGTGAGGGTTGCGGTTGAGCGTCTTGGCGGCGTTTTGAATGATGTCTACTTGATTAGGGCCAGGGTGGATGACCGTGAAAAGAAGGCTGTGGTTAAGAGTTTCAGGGACTGGTCCAGTTTCAAATGGTTCCCGCTCACGTTGTGGTCTCTCGGAACCAGAACGTTTGCCGTCCTTGGCCGTTCCAGACTGGAAAGAGAGTGTGTCATGAACCAGCTGCTGCACTCAAAAGGTTTTGCCGTTCCAAAGATTCTGTACGTTAGCCCAAGCAAGCGTTTGGTCTTCATGGAATATGTGGAGGGCAAAGATGTGGCAAGTGTGATAAGGAGAGTTGCGACTTCGGGAGTTGGAGCTGAGGTTAGGAAGGACTTGAAAACCATAAGAAGGGTTGGCAGAAAATTCGCCAAAGTGCATGCGATTGGCGTTGCTTTGGGCGACACTAAGCCAGAGAACATAATGATCGGAAGAAAGGGCGAGATATTCTTGATGGATTTTGAGCAGGCTTCACGGAACGGTGACAAGGTGTGGGATGTGGCGGAGTTCCTTTACTATGCTGGGCATGACATTCCGCCGCTTATTGATCTCAGAATGGCAGAGCAGATTGCTGAGGCATTCATTAGAGGTTACTTGGAGGCTGGGGGCGCTGTTGAAACTGTGAAGAAGGCTGGGAATCCGAAATACACGAAAGTCTTCAGCGTGTTCACCTTTCCTCACGTGATGCTTGCTCTTTCAGGCATGTGCAAGAAAGCAGATAGATTGAGGGAATAAAAACGGTTAAACATAATACGACTCTAACCTTTTACGGTGGAGTTGACGAGATCGGCGGAAACAAGATTCTCCTTCAAGATCGTGACACTAAGGTTTTCTTTGATTTCGGCATGTCCTTCGCCATGAAGAAACAATTTTATTCTCCACCGTTTCTCTCGCCGAAAAGTGAGAGGAGCTTGCAGGAGTTTGGGATTCTGCCGAGGCTTGATGGTCTGTATAAGTTTGACAAGAAGCCGCCAGAATTTGACGCTGTCTTCATCTCTCACGGGCATTTGGATCATTCAGCGTATTTGTCTTTCATAAATCGTGAAATTCCAGTCTATTGCGGTGAGACAACAAGGACGATTTTGCAGGCTTTGAGTAACATGCGACGAGCGGATTTGGAGTTTGACGTCGAAGACATAGCTTTCAAATCCTTTAGAACAGGAGACAGAATCACTGTTGGCTGCCTGGAAGTTGAGCCAGTCCACGTTGACCATTCAGTTCCAGGCGCCTACGGATTCATAGTTCACACTTCCAGCGGCGCAATTGCTTACACGGGAGATTTCAGACATCACGGCGCCAAACCAGAGATGACGGATGATTTTGCGGCGAAGGCTGCTGAAGCGGAGCCTGTGGCCGTTGTTACTGAGGCTACGAACATGACTGGTGCGTCTGTGTCCTCTGAGAGTGAGGTTGAGGCGAAGTTGGACAGTGTTGTCAATCAGGCTGGTGGCATTGTGCTTGCCGAGTTCGCATATGCAGATGTTGACCGGCTGAACAGTTTCTTTCGAATTGCCAAGAAGAACAGGCGTTGCCTCGCGGTTTCACTAAAACAGGCTTACTTGTTGAATGCACTCCGTGCGGATAAGGGTTTGAAAGTTCCAGAATTGAACGATGAGAGTGTCTTGATCTTTCGAAAGTCGAAGGCAACGAATTACAAGTGGGAAAACCAGATAATGCAGCAGTTTCCAGACAAAGTCAAGAATGCCTTCGACGTTTCGAAGCAGCAGTGCAAGGTAGTGTTGGCGCTCTCTTTTTATGATTTGGAGGAGCTTGTTGGGATTCAGCCGGAAGCGGGCAGCTGCTATGTTTTGTCTGCTTCTGAGCCTTTCAATGAGGAGATGGAAATAGATTACGAGAGGCTTACTAACTGGCTCAACCATTACGGTCTGCCGCAATATCACGTTCACGTTTCTGGGCACATAATGCCTCTTCAGCTGAAAGAAGTCCTCTGGAAGATTAGTCCCAAGCAGGTTTTTCCAGTCCACACGGAACATGCAGATCTGTTCGCCAAGTTTGTGAGAGACCTCAGAAGCAAGGTCGTGCTTCCCGAGAAGGAAAAGGAGTACAGAATCTAGCGCACGACCACTCTTTGTACATTTGAGCTATCTTTTCTCCGATGAGTCCGTAGATGAAACTGCTTACTATGAATCTGGCAACCGTAACGAACGGGTTTCCAACAAAAGGAAGGGTTGAAAGTAAGAGAACTACGGCAATTGCGAGAAGAATGAGGGACAGTACTAGGCCGTGGATGAAGTATTTAGTGGTTTTCTCCCACAAGGGCACCTCGCTAACCGCCAATTCAGCGACTGGAACAGATGTCTGGCAATTTGGGCATACCCCATGCGCCTTTTCCTTCAGGGGTCTTCTGATAATCCATTGTTTGTCCACATTTGGGACAGTTTCTAGTGTTCTCTTCGGATTTGCTCCAGCTTTCCTGCAAATCCATTATTACTTGCTCTTTGTTGCTCATTACTGTTCATTGCTCAGTTGTTGGCAACCGCATTTATGATTTTGCTTTTCTACCTTTTTGGCATCCTAGGATTAAACCGAAGTTGGCTGCTGCAATAAGGTGGCAGGCCTCAGCGCCGACTTACCCCAACTAATGTGCAGGTTCAATAAGGTTAGCTGCAAAACGTGTTCAAATTCTTAGCCAAGAAGCATTTCAACGTACGGTGCTCATGCCTCTCTGTTTTTCTTGGAGGAGCTCAAGAGCCTCACATACTCATCGACAGATTCTTCGACGTTCCATTCGCGGGCGTTCCCAAGCAATGATTTGAGGTAGTTTTCGAGGCGTCTCTTGACGATGATGTACCATGCCACTGCAGGCGGGGTGAGAAACGCTCCGACTATGAGCCAGCTGGCTATCCCCAAATTTAGATAAAGCACTGCGAAAATGATGACGAAGGGGTAGAAGCTGACGTAGAATATCTGTGCCCACAGCTTAAACAGGCTGGTCATGCCGTCGAGGGTTTCGCCCATTTGCAGACTCTCCGAATCGTTGTCCCTAATAAGGATTGAAAGAAAAGGGTTTCCCTCTGGAAACCCTAAAGTCTTGATGGGATGCCTGGTGCTCTCCAATTCCAAACAAGCGGGGCCAACGTCAAGGCGACCATCAGGATTATTGGCGCCCACCTTAGGAAGCGATCTTTCAGCACTGGCCATCACCTCCAGTTGCTTTTTCGGTCTTGTGCCGCATGATGGTGACAGAATCGTGCGTTGGTTGATTGGTGGTTGCTAGTGCGGAATCTTGTCTGAGAGAATCAGAATTCATTTTTTGCCAGCGAAGCCTTACATATGCACAGAAATGGGACATAAACCTTATGAATCGAAAATACGGATTGGAAATTCACGTTTAGGTGTCCCTTGCTTGAGCAACAGGTGGCAGTGCAGTTTATCGAAGTTTTATGGTTGATATTGAGATTGAATTATTAGGGTTTGTCGTGTGTTGGGATTCATAACGTATAAGTCAGAGTAGCAACTGTTGATATTTGCGATAATAATGACTGCAAACGCAAGGCTTGACCACCGACTGCAGGTGCTTTTTCATGCGTTCGGCTTAAGCTGCTTAGGTGGCGCGATATTTCTTCAAGTCCTCGTGTTTACTGACATCCTTCAGCATGGATACTTCATGGCGGTAGAGCATAATCCGCTCATTTTGTCGTTTGAAATGGGTTTGACCGTTTTTTCGCTTGCTTATTTTGTTTTCATGTATCAACGGTTTATTCGTTCAATAAGGTAACCATCGCAGTCCATGGGATTTTCTGAAGTTTTTCGTCGGCTATTGCGAGACTGGAAGAGGACGGCAATAAACCTTAAATAAACTTGCATGAGACTCAATCAGCGTTGCCTCATCAGAGTGTGAGAATTTGAAGTTAAAGACTTTAGTTCCTTTACTCATCAGCTTGGTTCTGGCCTTGAGCCTTGTCCGAAGCGGCAGTGCGCAATCTTCAAGCGATATGCAGACGTTCTACTCGAAACCTTTTGCTGGGATGTCGGTCAGAGTGGATGCCACGAGGGAAACGGTGCCCGGCGAAAACATGACTGTTGAGCTTTGGGTTAATTGCACTTCTGACGGCGTTCACGTGGACTACTTCAACCTCAGCATCTACGGTTTCAGAAACGGCACTGACAAGACTTTTCTGGCTGTTGAAAGCATCATGAACAACGTTTCCCTAACCTACAACAACCTGACCCGGTACAATTTCACTGTTCAGGTGCTCATTGACGTTTGGGATGCAACCTTCGTGGAGCTCCTCTTCAAGTATGCTATTGTTGATTGGTCTTCGCCGGATTATGATGTGAGTTTTGCAGCGACTCATGTTCGGAACGCCTACTTAGAGGACATCGTCAGCAGTCTCAGCAACTTGACAGCGAGCTACAAGAGCCTGAACGACAGCTATTGGCAGCTAAACCAGACCTACGGTGAGCTTCAGCAGAAGTACAGTGCTCTCGAGGGAAGCGCGAACGAGCTAGACAATACAAGGCGGGCTGTGGCGATTCTGGTTGTGACGACGGTGTTCTTTGTAGCTACCACGCTTTATCTGGTGTTGCGAAAACCGAAAGACTACTGGTAAACCCTCATTTCCCCTCTTTTGTCATAGGTTTCAGCTCTACGGCAATGAAGAACGCAGGGATTATTGGTTCGCGGTGATCGGTTGTGAACTATTTCCTGTGCAGGTTCTGGGCTGCGGTGAATGTCAGGCCGTGTTCAGTCAAGGCCTTTGCAGTGTTGTTTACGGCGTCGTGTTTGTCAAGGTAGTTTGCCAAAAGCTTCGGCATCAGTCGCTTGTCGATTATGTCTTTCTTGGGCATGAAGTATTCCAGAATGTCTGACGGGTGGTCTCGAGTCCTCTCGGTTTCTGGAAGTCCGCCTTCGTGTTTCGCGCTGATATTCCTCACGTGGTCTGCAAGCTTTACGAGTTCGTCTGTTCTGTTGTAGGGTTGTCTCACGATGCTTTTGTAGGTTTCTGTGATGTGGTGCTCGATGCGGACGATATCTTCGAATTCGAAGGCTTTGCGTATGTAGGCGGACAGTTCGATGGTTTCATTACTGACGGAGTTTGACAGGTTGAAGCCTATAAGCGGGGTTGAGCCGTCGTCTCGGCTGAAAAGTTTCGCGGTCACCAACGTCCACAGGATTGAGTAGGGGTTGTCGTTGCCTAGGAACACGGAGATTTTGAATTCAATGTCGATGCCGAGTTTGCGCAGCCAATAGCCAAGCAGCACAGTGCCCGGGTTCGTGTTCAGCACCTGCGGAAGACCGTATTCGGTGTAGTAGTGAAGAAATTCGTCAACCCACTTCAGAGCGTATTCGTTTGGCGCGCCGACGCCTCCGAAGTAGCCTGTGATGGTTTCTGCTCCACCTAGGTGAACGTTTATGGGCTTGCCGTCTGGTCCTGCCAAAGTGCCCTTTGTGTCCAGCGTCTGCACGTACGAGGCGCCAATGATCTGCATTCCTGCAGCAAAAGCGATAACATCATCATCTTCAACTTGTTCTTTCATGGAACGGACTCGGATGTAGCGGCTTGGCATCAGGTCCTGTTTCGCGACTGATCTTTTTGCCTCTTCTATCAGCCATGGCAAGAAATTGAACGCACTAATTTCCAGAGTAACCGCGAAAGATTCGTCAAACTTCGTGGAATCAGCTTTCTTGCCCAAGATTTTCCTGCGATAGTCTGGGATGCTAATGAAGGCTTCCTTGTCTCTTTGTTTAATGAGCCATTCAAGGTCTTTTATGAAGGGTGATTTCTTCTTTGCAAGTTTCCTCATTAGGTTTTCAAACTTGTGAGACTCTCGAGCCTTCCGATTGATCTCCTCAACGCCGCCGTATTTCTCCACAATCTTGATCAATCCGTTTACGAGAGGATTGTCTTTTCTAAGCAGAAAATCATTGATTTCTTTCAGGTTCTCTTCCTTGATTTTCAGTCTTCCCTTGAGGTCGTCCAAAAACATTCTCTCCGGATGTGGTAGTTTCTTCAGTTTTTGTCGATTTAAACATTTCACTTACGCTTGCGTGCTCCGATGATCGACTCGCAGGTTCAAAGCTTAAATGATATGAGATGCATGGTTAAACATCAAGGTGAAGAAACGCAATGTTCAAGCCTGAAGGAATCTTCCCAGCTCTAGTTACGCCGTTCACAGACGACGGCAAAACCATAGACGAAGAACGCATGCGTATTTTGGTCAACCACTGCATCGAGCAGGGCGTTCATGGAGTGGTTCCATGCGGCACGACGGGCGAATTTATAAACCTCTCAACAGAAGAGAAGAAACGAGTGATCAAGACAGTCATAGACGAGGTCAACGGAAGGGTCCCAGTCATCGTCGGCACAGGAGCAAGCGGAACAAGAGAAACAGTGGAAATGACGAAATACGCGAAAGACGCGGGAGCCACAGCCGCCTTAATCGTTACGCCGTTCTACCTGAAACCAGCAGACCGAGGAATCTACGAACACTACAGCACAGTCGCCACCGAAGTCGACCTGCCAATAATCCTCTACAACATCCCACAATGCACAGGCCTGCCGCTACCGTGGCAAATGGTCGAAGACCTCGCACAAATCCCAAACATCGTCGGCGTCAAAGACAGCAGCGGACAACTAAGCTTTATCCTAGCCGTGCTCGAAAAAGTCAGAGACAAAATCAACGTTCTGTGCGGACACGACGAAGTAGTCATCGCCGCCCTAGCAGCAGGCTGCTCAGGCGCCATACTCGCAAGCGCCAACGTCATCCCTGACGTCTGGGTCCAAATCTACAACCACATCAAGAATGGCGAACTCCAAAAAGCCCGAGAACTCCAGTACAGGGTCCAAAAAATAGCACGCATAATCGCAGGAAGCGGAGCCGTTGGAACAAAAGCCGCACTCAACATGATGAAAATCAAAGTCGGACCAGTAAGAATGCCGCTAAGCGTCGGCGGAGAACTGACCTACGAGTCAAGAGAAGAACTGCGCCTAGATTTGGAGAAAATCGGAAAAATAGAGCCCAAACCGGTAACCTTCGAAATCACAGAAAAACCAGTCGAACAACGCTTCATGACCATAGACGTAACCCCAGAAACCATAAGAGACTTCAACCTGCGAGTGGGCGAAGCCCTAGCAGGACAAGGCGCAGAAGTAGCCCACATCGACCTGCTCATAGGAAAGAAAACAGGCCCAGTCGCAGAAGCATTCGCAAAAGCCAAAGCAACACCGACACCCGGACACGAACCACTGCTAGCCATTCTGGAACCGAACCTTTCAGTCAAACCCGTAACCCTAATCGTGCCCACAGTCACCATTACAGGCATGCGACAGGCAAGCATGGTCTACGGGCCAGCCCAAACCGCGGTAGCCAAAGCGGTCGTCGACAGCGTGGCAGACGGGACAATTCCGAAGGAAGCTGCCGACGAGCTCATAATCATCGCGAACGTGTTCGTTCACCCGACAGCCGTTGATAGACAACGCGTCTACATAAATAACTACAAGGCCATGCGCCACGCTATTCGCAAGACGATTGAAGGCCGACCGAACATGGACGAGCTGATCGAAAACAAGGACCGCTCAAAACACCCGTTCAAATACACTCCATAGTGAAAGCCGTTGCCAACCCAAAAAATAGCCGAAGGCGACACCGTACTTCTCTATCTGAGTCAGCGAAAAACCTACATGGTTAAAGTTGAAGCAGGAAAAGTCTTCCACACCCACAAGGGATACGTGAACTTTGACGATTTCATCGGAAAAGAATACGGCACAACCGTCTTGAGCAACTTGGGCACACAGTTCACCGTGCTGAAGCCACTATTGCGCGACTACGTCATGAAGTCCGCTCGCCAGACTCAGATAAACTATCCCAAAGATATAGCGCTCATCGTAATGTTTAGCAACATAGGCTCAGGAAGCCGCGTGGTTGAAGCAGGAACAGGAACAGGCGCTCTGACTACAGCGATAGCCCACTACGTCCGACCGGACGGCAAAGTCTACAGCTACGAGATCAGAGAGGAATTCCAGAGAACAGCCGAGAAAAACCTGAAACGCGCTGGCCTAATAGGTTATGTCGAACTGAAAAACAAGGACATAGTCATCGGAATAGACGAAAAGGAAGTTGACGCAGTCATACTCGACTTGGCTATTCCATGGCTTATCGTTCCACACGCAAGCAGCGCCTTGAAGCCCTGCGGAACCATAGTATCCTTCAGTCCCACAATCGACCAAGTCGTCCAGACCGTCGAAGCCTTAAAAGAAAAAGCGTTCGTGGACATAGAAACGATCGAATGCCTCATGCGGGGAATGCAAACTGACAGAGGAAAAACGCGACCACATACTATGATGACAGGCCACACAGGCTACATAACATATGCCCGAAAGAGCATGACGCCCCAAGGTATGCCAGCGACTTCTCCAAGCAAATAATCAAAATGCCACTTGCTTATCCATCTGGCTCAGCTCCCGGAGCGTCTTTTTTGAGGTTTGTTGCTAGTTGTAAAAGCATTTATGCATTCACGACCATAGAGATTGCCAAGCTCAATGAGGCGTCGTTATGGTGAGGTTCTCGATAAGCGAGGGCGAGTACAAGCGTCGCATAGAACGAGTCAGAAAAATCTTGGCCAAACGCAAACTTCACGCATTGTATTTAACCAACGCGACAAGCATGTTCTACTTGACAGGCTACTCGTTCATCTCCACCGAACGCCCAGCTGCATTGGTCATACCTCTTGACGGCAAGATCACTTTTCTCGGCCCACTTCTGGAAAAAGACCACGTCCCGCTGAAAACAAGAATCATCGAAGACGTTAGAACTTACCTTGACTATCCAGGCGAAAAGCACCCGATCAAGTACTTTGCCGAATTCTTGAAGGAGATGGGCTTAGCCAGGAAGCGCATTGGCACTGACAGCAAGGCCGGAGCCTCAGGAATGTGGGGATACAAGGGGCAACCATTGACGAAAGAGTTCCGCGAAGCAACATTCTTGGATGCAGGCGAGCTAGTTCCTTCCATGCGGCTTGTGAAATCCGAAGAGGAGATAGCCCTTATGAGAGAAAGCGCAAAATGGGCCAACTTAGCGCAGACGTTGCTGCAAGAGTATGTTACTGAAGGCCTGTGGGATGCCGAAGTTGCGCTGGCTGCAACGCAAGAAGCATCCGTAATCATAAAGAAAACTCTTGGACCAGAATACGTTCCTCTGCGGAGCACTTACCCTGTGAATGCTGGCTTCAGAGGACAGATAGGGGAAATGAGCGCCATACCCCATTCAATCGCAACGCCGCGCGCCATCAGGAAAGGCGACGTGATCATAGGCGAAGTCGCCGTGGACATAGGCGGATACAGCTGCGAACTGGAGAGAACCATGATTTTCGGCAAGCCAACCCCAAAGCAGAGACGTTACTTCAACGTGATGGTTGAAGCCGCGGAAGCTGCCTTCCAAGCATTCAAGCGAGGCGCCAAGTGCAGCGACATTGACAAGGCAACAATCAACGTGTTCAAGAAAGCAGGACTCGTACATCTTGTGAAACATCACACGGGCCACGGCTTGGGTTTAGAGGGGCATGAACCGCCATGGCTCGACATTGGCAACGACGAACCCTTGCGTCCACGAATGATTGTGAGCTGTGAACCAGGCATCTATGAAACTGGCTTTGCTGGGTTCCGGCATTCTGACACAGTTCTAGCGACCGAGGATGGTGCAGAACTGCTGACCTATTATCCTAGAGACTTAGAGTCTTTGACGATTTCCTGAGATAAGAATCGAGGTCGAAGAGGCTACGAGGCTTTAAGGATAGTAATCTTGGTTCTGAGAATGCCTGCGCATACCGGACAAAGCCTGCGTCTCCTGTTGCAGGGGAACTCTCTCTTGCAGCGGAGGCAAACCTGCACCAGCATGATCGACTTGCCGTTCAACATTCTCTGAGCCGTTTCTGAGAATGCTCTGTCCTCTCCTTTCATTTTTCCCAATTGAGCGCAATACAACAAATTTGCCAGCGACATGAACCAATCACCCTGTTAACCGCTTCTATCCTCTTTCAGTCTGCGGCCGAGTGAGTCCACCAAGAGTGCCACTTTATATGCTACATAGGCGAACAGCATCGTCACTACGACCTCAGCCATGGCTTCAACCAATCTGACGAGCTCACTCAAGTTCAAATGTGACGCCTCCATTAGTTAAGGCTTAGTACGCCGATGTCACTGAGGTCAGTCAACGAGTTCATCTTGACCATGCTACCTGAGATTGTGTAGAGTGCGTCGCCGATGTACAAAACGCGGTTGACATATCTCGTGTAGTTGCTCACGTCTCCATTTTCAATGTGTGTAATGGCGCCCATCAACTTGATCCCCTGACTCGCTAGCGAGAGGGTGAATACGTAGGCTCTCCGCCAGGCAGCTTCCCCCATGGCGTATTATGGTAATGAGCAGGATGAGAATCGGGATCTTCCAGTTTTTCCTTTCTATTTCTCCTTCGACTCGTCAGGTACAGATACCAAGACGCAGGGCTTAATGCTATGTTTCAGAACGCATCCGTACTAAAACTAGAACAGACTCACCAAGAATCGTCGCCCATCACGAAGAGAAAACCCTGTGCTTAAATACGGCATATATAGTCAACGCAATCGCTAGGCACAGAGCCAAAAGCCCAAAGTCAGTGACCGAATACAGCGACACCGTCGTGCGGAGAGGTTCAAGGTTGTACGATTCTGCAGACATTGTTTTTGCCATCTGGCTGAATTCTTCATTTCTGATCTCGGCGAGCGGAAGCGGCAGGACCAACGTTAGCACTAGTCCGAGAACCATGGCGGCCACAGAGTAAACCAGTGCCTTCCTCATGCCTTTAACCTCCATAAGGTGTAGATGGTCCAGTGACTTTTAATTCTACACTTTAGAACACAATGTTGGAACTTCATACAGGCTTGGCCCTCCACAATCTCGTAGTTTCAAACCAAAGAATAATCGTTGCAATTAGCGCAAACATCACGGCGTAGAAGCTTGGATATGCGCCGCTCACGAGGCATAAAGCCAAATAAGCTATCAACATCGTCGAGAACAGAACAGAATAGAACAGATAGCGGGGAACGAGGAAGCGACCTACATGCGTGAAGAACCGCAGAATTCCAACTTTCACTTCTTCCTCAAGCACATACTCGCCTGTGCCCTTCTTCTCAACGAGGCCCAGATCCTGCAGCTTTTCAAGGTGATGCACTGCTATGCTTGGACTTGAAAAGTGGAGAGCCCGCTGAACCTCGCGAGCGCCAACAGAGTGCGTCGGTTGTTGCACTAAGTACCAGTAGACAAGAAGAGTTTTTCCTCTCAAAGCAGACTCCAAAGCCGCTTGGTCAAATTCACGAGAAGCTTTCGGCATAACCCATCGTCAGATAGCCCTTTATCGGCAAGAGCTTAAAAATCTAGTCTAGTCTGCGAAGTTCGATCCAGTGTGTCATCACGTGGAAACATATGAACCGAGTCTGAGCATGTCAAAAGTTGATTCCTTTTCTTTCCGAGAAATCATACCATTTCCAAACTTCTCTAATAGCCTTCTTAGAATAGCCCTTTCGCTTCAACATGAATCTGAAACTGAGGGGAACCTTCAGTATTGACACGCACCTGGCAAGAGATTACTGCATACAGGTAAAGTTAAGGTTTCTGAATCTCCAGTACAGACGTGAAGCGAAAATCGCAGCTCGCACGTAGGAATTGAAATGGTGTACTTTCCAAAAGGGATTCGCTATAGGCTTGCAAATGAAACTTTAAATGAGAACAGTAGGTAAAGGAGAATGGAGGGATAGGCCTGAAAGAAGTTGAGCTGAGGGTTGTTTCTGAGCTTTTGAAGAACTCGCGTAAAAGTGACCGAGAACTGGCAAAGGCGATTGGGATTTCCCAACCCACGGTGACCAGGGTGAGGAACAGGTTGGAGAAGGAGGGATACATCAAAGAGTACACGATGATACCTGACTTCGGCAAACTTGGCTATCACCTTCTCGGTTTGACTTTTGTCAGGCTCAAGAAGATGCTTGACCCAGTCGAAATTGAGAAGGCAAGACAAATTGCTAGGGAAAGCCTAGTGGAAAGCCGTTTCGGAATTGTCATGCTCGAGAGGGGATTGGGACTTAGATACGACGGGGTGATTATGGCTTTCTACAAGGACTATTCTGATTACTCAGAACACAAGAAAGCTCTGAAAGAATATTCCTTCCTAGAATTGGGTGACATCGAAGGTTTCCTGATAAGTATGGACGACATCGTTCACTATCGCCCGCTGACTTTCGCAGGGTTCGCCAAGCAGCTGCTAACAGCAGCAGAAGAATCAAAGAAGTAGTTACAGAGGTTAGAAAGAACCGATGGAGGTGGAATGCTGCCCAAGAAAGTTTGTCCACAGTGCGGAGCCGAAATGAAAGTCAACAGGCACGGAGTATATGTGTGTCCAAACTGCAAGGGAGTTTTCATGCCGGAAAGCATTTTTGGCGTGACAAGAATATAACAGGGTTAACCGGCAACTTGCGTTTACATCCATGACCCTACCCCAGACCCGCTCAGATACTCCTCTACGTTTGTCTTGCATATGACGCTGTCCTTTCTTCATGCAGAAGAGTCTTTCTCGGGTCGAGGAGAAAACTGCAGTAGCTACAATCTGCGAATGAGTCCTGTGCAGTTTTGTCAAGAGGGTACATTAGACAAAAGGGCGAAAACTGTCGGTGGGAACTCTGGTCTTTCCGATCGAGCTCGTCATCTGACGAGTTTCCAGCAGAGGAAGCTTTGACTCCGGGGAAAGACTCGCGAAAGTGTTGAGATATCCCGCTATGGCAGAAAGAGCCAGTACTTGAACGTCTAACTTCACGCCATGCTTGTTGGCAAAATCAAATACGGTGTCTGCACAAAACAGTGAATCTTGTAAACTTCGCTCCAGTTTTTTTCAATTGGAGTCACAGGGTTCTGTTCCTATGCATTAAAGCAAAAGCTGTCCTTCAAGACTTTCTTATGTTTAATTCTAGAACTAATTTCCAGCGGGCGAACTTTCGGAAATCGGAACATTCTATAAATACCTTCCAATCAACATGTATATTGATGCCTGCGCATGTCTCTCTATTTCCTGTTTCCGTCATGCTGTTTTAGGGTTGCGTGCGTAGGCATCTACAGAAGAACATATCTAAAGCTTAAAGCATCATCACCCTTGGTTCAGACCAGACCCTGCAATCAAGGTCTCGGCTTCTTCAAGCTGAAATATCTCTTGACCCGGACTGTACAATTGCTGAAACGACCTTCAGATGACATACACACTTGCATTATGTCGCCACGAATTGCCACAATAAGCCGTCTGAGTAACTCTGATTACACAACCTTCAATGGATGAGTAACTCGCAATTTTGTATGAAACATCATGGAAACGTTGAATCTCTCCAAGGACCTCTAGGAATGCCGGCATTTCTGAAAGAAATCAGTGCCCGTGCACATCCGAAATATATCCTCCTCAAGATCGAGCGCGCTAAAGTATTACCGAAGACAAAAGTTCAACAACCGACACAGCACCGAGTTTCGGATTGTACCAGAAGCCTTAATCAATTACTGTTGGCGACATCACCCGCACAATGCCCTCTTTTTTCTTAGCGCCTTCAAAGAAGAAGGTGAAGTGAGGCCAGCTGCGTTGGCGGCGCTATGGGTACTTCTGCCCGTAGCGGCTCAGCAGTATCACTGCGTCGAAGAGGAACACTTGTCCGGTGTTGTCTATGTCGCAGTTGATGTCGAAGTTGGGGTCGCCTTGTTTTGCTCCGTAGCAGGCGAGCAGTTTTACGGCGTCGAACAGGTCTACGTCGTAGCGTCCGTTTTCAAGGTCTCCGTCCACGTCGCCTGGGATTGTCACAAGGATCCAGCCAACCGTCAGATTGTTGTCCATTGTGTCTGTTTCGCCTGAAACTGGAGTGGCGCAGACCTTGATAGAGTAGTTGCCCTTAGCAAAGCCGATAGTGTTCCAAGTGAGGGTTAGGGTTGTAGAGTTTCTGCTTGTTAGGGTTACTTCGGTTTGGTCAATGAATGTTGCGTTAGCGTAAACCGTGACATTGAATGTTTCGGTATAAGCACCATAGTTCATGACTGTTGTGTTTATGCGGAAATCATAGCCTTCTCCAATAATGGTTTTTGAGGGAACACTTTCTGTTATTCCTATGTCATACTCGGTAGTTATGGTGCCTACTTCAGGGGCAAGTTCATAATCGATTAACCCGTCACCGTTTTCATCCACTTTTAATGTATAGTTAGCGTCGTATTGTGGCAAATCGAACTCCGCCACGGTTTCGCTTGTCAGATTAAATGTTATTTGAGAGAAAGCTGTTTCATAAATAGATTCTGTAGGAGTTATTTGGCCTATTGTACAGTTTCCATAGTCGGTGGCATTTATCTGAGCACGATATGTAAGATTTAAAGGTAGGTAGAATATCTTGGTGTCAGTCGCGTTGAAATATTCAAAACTTGCCCCCGGGATCTGATTCTCAACCTCGGATATTATCCTGCCATATTCGTCTGTAATAGTAACGTTCACCGGGCATTTGAAAGCAGAGACTCTCATTTTAATCACTTCATCCATGTATTGTTTATACTTTCCATTTGTGTATGCACTCCAGGGGAGGAATCCATTCCCCAATTTTTTATTTGCTTCCTCCCACACTTTGCGTGCAGCTCTGGTATTGTTGTTTGGATCTCTAAGCCACTTCGCTGTCTCATTGTAATCATCTATGCGGGCTCCTAGACTCTTCAGGTCATCTAAATGAGCCGGCATAAGGACCTGCCATAACCCCCAAGAACAAGATCCCATGCTATTGATCTTTGGATCCAGGACCTTACGTTTATCCCAAAGAATTCCCCAGTCCTTTACCAGATCACCTGCGGTATTCGGACTCCAACCGGATTCAGCTCTAGCTATCGCAGTCATTATTGTAGCATTTTCCACATCCCAGTATTGAAGTGCTAAATCAAGTACTTTCTTACCGTCATTGAAGGAGGGGATTACAGTTTGAAAATCGTATTTGTTAGATTGAGAACCGTCTGGGTTTATAACCCAGACTTTCCAAGGAAGCTCTACATAGTCAAGACCAGGCAAGACTTCTATCTTGTTTGGATTGATGAACCGTGTTCTTTCCCTGGAAATACGGTAAATGTTGGAGCCAGTAGAGAAATTCATGATGGAGTCCGGAACAAAACCCTCACCACTAATCGTTAACAGTTGATAAGCATAAGCAATAGGCCAAGGCGGATCGATGCCCGTGATTTTCGGAGGTGGAGGTGTTGGTGTCCATGGGTTTACGAGGGGGTAGTGGTCCTGATTGTTTGCGTCTATTACGTATGGATGGTCCCATATGCCATCATTGTTGAGGTCTACGTCAGTGTAGTCGCTCCAGTAGTTTCCGCCAGAAGGATAGCCGTCATCCCAAACATTTTGATACAATTCGCGGTTATAAACAAGCATCGTATTATTGACTAGATTGTTATGGAATATTTTATTGTTACCATAGGGGAAGTGTGCTGATTCAAATTTAATCGCATATTCAATACTATTTGCAATGTTATTGGAAGAGATTGTGTTATTATTTGAACTATGGAAAAAGATTCCATCGTAATTGTTTATGAGGTTGTTGCCATAAATTGTATTGTTGTCGGAGCCATAAAAATAGATTCCAAAGTATGTGCAATTTATGACAGTGTTATTTGAAACTACATTGCCTATGCCTCCTGTAAGGGGTGCCACGGTTTGCAGTGTGATTCCTTCGCCGCTACTGTGAATATTGTTACCAGAAATTATGTTATTGTTACCACCAAATAATAAAATTGAACATGGTCCCTCATCTGATAAATCGTTATCAAGAATATTACTATTGGAGCACCCAGACCCCCAAATTCCGTAGTAAAACCCTCTTATATGAATATTTCTGACAGTTATGTCAGCTATGTTGTTTGTATAGGTCCCCAATTGTATTCCAATATAATAAGGAACTGAGAGTCCGCTGATCGTAAAGCCCATCCCATTCAAAGTCACGTTATCCTTTTCAATTGTAATCCCAACAGCATCACTGGTAATGTTGTCAGTTAAAATGTACACATCTCCGTCTCGCTGTATTGGTGCTGTTGGCGGGTCAACGCTTCCGTCAGCCCTAATGTAAATGGTTCCGCTTGCCTTGGCTGGTTGAATGTTAAACGCCAACGTCAACATGCCCGTTAACAGCAACGCGAGCATTATCGCTGAAGCTGTCTTCTTCTCCATAAACAGCATTCTTCCTTCTCTTGCGCAACCATAAGTATACCCCTGAGGCGATTTATGTCTTATGAAGAAAACTTCCATGCGTATTCAGCCAGTTTCTTAATCATCTGATAATCAAGTAAGCATTTTGTTTAAGCCCACAAATACTCTGCTTAACATTCCATTTCCAACAATGCAGTGCTAACCAACAGTAGGACGAGTGTAAGCTGCTCGTAAAGCAACAAGTAAACCTATTCCTAAGGAGTGCCTAGTCCCAAAGCGAAATCAAAGCATAGATAAGAGACTTCTAACGTCTCAAATCTCCCGCAGCTCCCCTTTTTTTCTCGTTCAAAACGGATAAGTATCCCTGCCATTTCTGTGATGATCAGGCAGGGCGACCCTTCGGGCGCCTGAAGAGTTAGACTTTTCTGGGCAAGACAGGATTGTGGAGAGCTTGGGGCCCTTGGGAATCAGCGTCTGCAGCCCCTCATGCGGAAAGCAGTAACCTTTAAAATCATTTCATAGCCTTCAGATTACGGTGGCGCAGGCACGGCGGAGGCTTCCTCCTCCGCACTTGAACCTTAAACAAACGTTTCTTGAAGTGCCTGCGCCATTAAGATTGCTGTGAACCATTTCTCACGCGCACGCTCACCATCAAAGGCTTAAATTCAGTGAATGACAAAAGGCGGAATTGTGGCAGTCTACCGTTGTCTACATTACGGCGGAAAATTGAAGATTGACAAAGATGCAAGAATGGATAAATTGAGAGTCTACGACCATTGTGGTTCAGAAATCGAAACGATGAACCTAGCCGACTTCCTCAGAAGGCTCATTTCCGTTCTTGAAATCATTATTGAACCTAAGAAAAACTTTAAAATAGGATGGTGCACTAGAAATAACTGATTGTTATGCGATACATTGATCTCGAGCCTTACGCACCTCTAGACATAGAGGATGAGACGGTTATTCTTGTGCTCGATCTAGGAGACTTTTTGTCGACTGATGAAGGACCAATACTCCTGACTCTAGACCTTCTTTCCCAAGAGTGAATTGAGGTCCAGCGCATTAATCAAGGCGTCAACATCAGCGCGAGCTTTCTTCTCACTCTTAATTTTTTCTTGATATGTTTTTTCAAGCTCAGCTATGATAAGGTCAGGCAGTGGGGTCACCTTGTCTTTCTCAACAATGCAGATGTCTGTCTGGGGTCCAACTCCAGTGGCCTTCTCGCTTCTCTTCTTTGCCTCGAAGGTTACGGCAAGTCCATGCCTCAATTTGATGTTGGATTCAAACTCGTTTGCAATAAACGTCGAGATCGCATGATGCTCACCTGAACCGATTGCA
>Ga0315282_10005937_pt1 | contig 20605 bp, 21 predicted proteins | sample YL17G07_20_MG_FD_203693 | JGI IMG/M metagenome (GOLD analysis project Ga0315282, IMG submission 203693) | Sediment microbial communities from Yellowstone Lake, YNP, Wyoming, USA - YL17G07_20 | ecosystem: Environmental > Aquatic > Freshwater > Lake > Sediment | place: USA: Wyoming | collected... | reverse complement strand
CTTTATTTTTTCCTTATAGGGAATGGATGGAGCTGACGCTCCTGCATAAGCTTGGATAGCAGAAGAGAGCGCGCGGGTCCTCATCTAGTGGCGGGCTCTTTCGATGTAGCGGCACTCAGGGCACTCAATCTGCCCCCCGGACTCCACTAGCTTAACGTGCTTCTGTGCCTTCTCGCACTCGGGGCACATCCTGTCCTTGCTCTTCCTCTTGAAGTAGTCCAAAATGCTCATGACGATTACCTGAGTGGGCAATTATTGCGTTTGATATAAAACCTTCTGACGTTGCTGCCGGATGAATCGCTCAGCTGCCATGGATGGTCTCGATGATCTTCCTGAGCTTGCTCTCGAAGCTCCCGTTCTCCACCAGCGTGCCCGTGACGACTATGTCCGCTCCCGCCGCGGCGACCTTGCCCGCCTGTTCGGGTGTGACGATCCCTCCCCCGACGACTATCGGGATGTCCACGCTCTCCCTCACGGCCTTGATCATGTCCGTCGGCACCGGTTCTGGAGCGCCAGAACCCGCCTCAAGATAGAGCAGGTCCATCCCGAAGAACTCGGTCGTGAGAGCATAGCCGACGATCGTAGGGATGTCACCCCTCTTCACCAGGTTCGCTTCACCGACCTCACCGACCTTCATCCCCGGCTCGACGATGACGTATCCCATCGAAATCGGTTCTATGCCGAGCTTCTTGATTATCGGTGCGCCCCTGGAATGCTCCCCAGTGATGTTCCTGACGTTCTTGGAGTTGAGCATGCTCATGAAGTAGATGGCGTCCGCCTTCCTCGCGATGGCGTTCGCGCCCGAGGGGAAGTAAATCACGGGGCGCCTGCAGTTCTTCTTGACCTCGTCGACGGTGTCGTCGATATTCGTCTGCGTGATCCCTGTCGACCCACCGACCATGATCGCATCGGTCCCCGCCCGGCAGGCCTTCGCGGCGATCTCTCCCGACACCTTGGGCAGCTGTTTCGCTGGATCTATGAGCGTCATGTGCAGCTTGTGCTTCTCAAGGGTCTTGAGTATGTAATCCCGGACCTTCACAGCACCCCTCCGAGGAAGAATGCCAACAGCGCGACCAGCATCCCCAGTTTGGCGACTTTCTGTCCCTTCTCAGGATCCTGAAAGTGTATCAGAGCGCAATATATAAAGACTCCATCCGCGACGGCAACGACTGGAGCGTACCAGATGGACAGGAGCTTCAGGAGGTACGGAAGCGGGCTCAACGCGACCGCCCCGAAAAAGGCGGCGGAACCTGCGATCCCGGCGTTCTTGACGCCGACCCTCATCGGGAGGGTTCGTCTCGATCCCTTGTCCCCTTCGATGTCCTGGATGTCCTTGACGATCTCGCGTCCGAGCGTAGCAAGTAATGCCAGCGCGGCGAGTATCCAGGCGAGCTCGAACTTGCCTACAGCAGCCCCGCCGAACAGGAACAATGCGCCTGTCAGCCAGCTGATGGCCAAGTTCCCCGCGAACCCTTCCGCCTTTAGCGAGCGCTCGTAGCCGACCATGATCACTATCGAGACTATCACTATCGCCACGGACTGCCATGTGACGAACACGCTGAGGACGAATGCCATGGCGAACAGCCCGCAGGCAATCGCCCTGGCTGTCTTGGGTGCAACTTTTCCAGAAGGTATCGGTCGCTCAGGATGCGCGACCCTGTCGACGTCTCTGTCATAGTAATCGTTCAGTGAATTACCTGCCGCAGTGAATGACACGACGACCGCCATGGAGAGCGCGATCTTCATGACGAAGTCCGACACTTCGTTGACACCCGCGCAGATGACAGATGCAAGAAGTGCTCCGAGCGCCGCCATGACGCAATTGCCAAGCCTGAAGAGCTTCAGGTACCCTTGCGGGGGCCCTGTGCCGGCTGAATCTCGCATCGGTAGCGTCAGACTCAAGCCCCGTATAATAGGTTTCGCAGGGCATGCTGGCTAGGGCGTCTAGCCCAAAAAGCTATTTAGCTGCGCCTTATTGGTGAAACAGATGGTACCGCCCATACCGCCAGAGGCCTCTAAGGAGATAGAATTCATCAAGGGCCTCGTTGCAAGGCGCTTCCCGGTATACGATGTCCGGGTCACCTACGATGTGGTCGAGTTCTTCGTCCGAACGGACAGCGAGACCCTAGAGCAGAACTTCGACGAGCTCCGCGAGGAGATGGCCCAGCACAACTACATCCCGATGATCGTGTACGACAAGGGCGAGCACATCATCACGGTGGCGAAGAAGCCGACGACCAAGTACAGGAGCACGAACGTGAACCTGGTGATGCTGGCCATCACCCTGTTCACGACCATCTTCGCAGGCACCCTCGAGTGGGGCGGATTCGAGAATGTTCCTAACAAGGACCTCTTCGCCCCAACGACGATTCTCATGGGCACCCTGACATTCGCCGTTCCGCTCATGGCCATACTTGGTGTGCACGAGCTCTCCCACTACTTCGCGGCAAGGCGGAGGAAGGTGGCAGCTTCGCTCCCGTTCTTCATCCCGTCCATACCTCCGCTGGGCACATTCGGGGCATTCATCTCTTTGAGAGATCCGATTCCGAACAAGAAGACCCTCCTGGAGATAGGGGTCGCGGGTCCGCTTGCCGGTTTCCTGCTCACCATCCCGATCGGGATACTCGGCTTGATCCTGACCAATGACGCGGCCAAGCTCGCCCCGGCGAATATCCCGCCAGGTGGAGGGCTGGCGGTCGTGTTCCCTCTCATGTACAGTTGGCTGGAATACCTGGTCCCGGTCAAGGGGGATTTCCTGATACATCCAACGGCTTTTGCCGCTTGGGTCGGCTTCCTGGTGACGGCGCTCAACCTCCTCCCGGTCGGGCAACTCGACGGAGGGCATGTCGCGCGGGCGCTCCTGGGCTCCAATGCGAAATACCTCAGCTGGGCGACCATCGCGGTGCTTGTCGGGCTAGGGTTGTCCGGCCTCTACCTTGGATGGCTCCTTTTCGCGGTGATCATCCTGTTCCTCGGAGTGCGGCATCCTCCGCCACTCAATGACATGACCAAACTGGATCTGAAGAGGAAGGCTCTGGGCGTGGCTACTTTCGTGGTGCTGATCATCGCTTTCGTGCCCATCCCGCTGGTCTCGTTGACTCCGACCTATACGTTCGAGATGACCAACATAGGTTCGACCAACGCGACGATGGCTCCTGGAGAGTCACACACCTTCTCCGTCCTGGTCAACAACACGGGGAACGCCTTCAACGACATCGAATTCACTGTCGACCCCAATGCGTTCGGTTGGACCGCGGCGTTCAAGGAGCATCATCAGAACGACTCGGCATTCGCTTCCAAGTATTTGGTGAGCCTGAATTCCAGCCAGAACGTGACGATCGACGTGAATGTTCAGTCATCGAGCACAATCACATTTGGCACCAACTCGACGGTCGCAATCAGAGGGACGTCGCAAAACAGCACCTCCACGGTTCAGGTCATCGCTTACAACGTGACCATCGTCAGCCCGGCCTTCACCTTCTGGATCGTGAACGACGGCCTGACGATAGCACCCGGTGCCTGGGGTAACGTGACGGTGCAGGTCAATAACACCGGAACGGTCGAATCGAACGTCACGCTCAATGCGAATGGCACGCTCAATGCGACAGGCAAGCAACAGTTGGTCGATGCGTGGCTCGTGGTTGACGGCCAGAATTCGACAGGACCACTCAACGTGACCGTGGCAGGTCAAGGCAATGCGACATTCCACGTTCAGGTATACGTGTCTCCGCCGGCGACAGCTGGAGCGAATACCGTTCTCGTAGAGACTCTGTATCACGGGGCGAAACTGCAAACGCTTGCAATAAGCATCAACGTATCCTAAGCACGTTCCAGAACGCAGAAGTTCCTTGTCAGCGAGCGGTGCACCCTCAGCTGATGAGTACCGGCGATACGGAATCCCTTGGCCTCGCCCAAGAGCTTCATATCCGGCACGACGACAGCCACTCTGGCCCCTTTTCTGAGGACACCGTGAAAAGCTTCGAAGGCTCTTGCGTAGAGCTGTGGAAGTCGCTCCCCATCGGTGCTGGTCGATCTGCCGTAGGGAGGGTCCGTCGCGATCCCATCGACTTCTCCAATCTCTTCCTCGATGGCTCCGACATCGCAGAGGTGCAGCTCCGCTTCCTGCTTCAGATGGACCAGGTTCGTCCTCGAGCCCTCGATCATCCTCTCTGAAAAGTCCGAACCTATTGCGTGGAGCCCGATCATCGACGCCTCGGCGAGGATTGCCCCAGTGCCGCTGAACGGGTCCAGGAGCCTGCCTCCGTTCGTTGTCATCGTGAGGTTCACGAGTGCCCTCGCGAACTTGGGGTGCAGGGACGCAGGGTAGACGAATGGCATGTATCGATTCTTGCGCTTCTCGAAAGCTGCGCGCTCGACCGAGGCCATCGCCCTTCCGATGTGCACATGCTCCGAGAAGACGACCCTGATGTCGCTCTTTGGAGAGCTGAGGTCCACGCCCCTCGTCTTTCCAACGATCGCGCCGAGCCTCCTAGTCGTGTCCGCAAGGTCGATCGTCATCTCGCCGATCTTCGTCGAGCGGACCCTGATCGGCCCCTCGACGTCGATTCGGCGCGCACATGACTCCAATTCACCGGATTCGCAGGTAGAGAGCCATTCATCGACATGATGACAGAGACCGAGCCGGCTCGCTAGCGCGACGGGGTCCGCGTCCGTGTCAACGACGAGGACTCCTGGCTCCATGAGAATGGGCTTGGCCTTTGACCCCAGGGTCGAGGCCGCAGCTAGCACCTCAGCGCGAGCGAGAGACTCGCATTCCATGGACAGCTCCAGCAGCAGCTTCACGGAAGCGGGACAATCGGCTAGGGGTATTAAATCCTCCGCAATCAGTCGCTGATCCCGGCCTCGGAGACCATGAACACGGCCTCCGCCTCTGGGAGGTTGGGGGAGTCTATCAGCCTGGCGATCCTCTTGCCGCCCTTGCTCTTCCTCAGATAGATCCTGAAAGTCGCGGTGTGCCCTACGATGTGTCCTCCGATTGGCCTCGTCGGGTCCCCGAAGAACGCATCCGGCTTCGCCGAGACCTGGTTCGTGACCGCGATGACAGAGTTGTGAACATCGCCGAACCTCAGCAGGTCGTGCATGTGCTTGTTGAGCATCTGCTGCCGCTCTGCGAGCGCTCCCCTGCCGATGTACTCGGCCCTGAAATGAGCGGTGAGCGAGTCCACGACCAGGAGCTTGACCGGGAACTCCTTGGCCATCTCGAAGGCCTTGTCGACGAGCAAGGCCTGGTGGTGGCTGTTGAAAGCGCGTGCGACATGTATCTTCTTCAGGACCTCGTCGGGGTCGAGCTCCTGTGCCTCGGCCATCTGCGTGATCCTTTCGGGCCTGAAGGTCTGCTCCGTGTCGATCATTATGGTGTGGCCGTCGAGGCCACCGTCCTCCACAGGCCTGGTGGCATTGACCGACATCTGGTGGCACAGCTGTGTCTTCCCAGACCCGAACTCGCCGAAGAACTCCGTGATGGCGCGTGACTCGAACCCTCCACCCATGAGCTCGTCCAGGGCCTTCGAGTGAGAGGTGAGCTTCGCGACGTTCTTCCTACGTTCGAGTATGACATCCCCCGTCTCGAAGCCGCCGACATCGGCCGCTTTCTTGGCTGCCGCGATTATCTTGGCTGCTGTCGCATCGCCGATCTCCGTCAGCTCGGCCAGGTTCCTTGGGGAATCAACTGCTATCATCATCAGGTCGTTGTAGCCTGCCTCTCTGAGCTTCTCCAATATGGCTGGCCCGACCCCTGGGAGTTTCTCTATCTTCTCCATGTCCTCTTCCGACGACATAGCTGCATCCGCACCTTGTGCTCACGAACCCCCAGCTCAGAATATAAGCGTATTGTTTGGAGGTATCAGAAAGTAGTAGACGGTCCACGGATGAGATACCCCAACGAGGAGGTTCTCCCGTGACAGACGCGATGGCCAGCGATTCCCGACCAGGCAAAAGGTATTAAATAGCCCGGTATGTTCGAGGAGCGACATGGCCAAGAAGCGCAGGAAATCGGACAAGGAGCCGGAGGAGGAGTACGAGTTCAGGCCTCCGGAGTTCGACGAGAAGGAGTTCATCCAGAAGGAGCTCGCTGACACTCGCACCGTCATCTTCACCGTCGTGTACGCCGTCGTCCTGGGCGCAGTCGCGGGGCTCTTATCGGCCGCTGACAGGGCATTCATGGGTCCAGCGTTCCTGATCGCCATCGCTGGCATGGTCTCGCTCCCATGGATCTATCCGATCTTCAAGATCGACTCGAAGGCATTCCAGAAACGCAACTGGCTAGGGAACATCGGGACGTTCTTCTTCACGTTCCTGGCGATATGGATACTCCTGCTGAACCAGCCGTTCGCCGACTTCGCCCAGCCCACCATCACGGACGTGACCGTCTGGGTGGACAGGCCTGGGAACATCACCGCCGTCGACTACAAGTTTTCCAGCGCGCTCGGGGTGTACCAGTGGACCCCGAGGTACGGCGAGAAGCTGGACCAGGTGATACATGCCAACGCGAGCTACCACCTGAACCTGACCGCCAAGGTGGCGGACAACCACGAGCTGAAGTATGCGCAGATCTCGGTCAACGGTTTGGACTATACATCGATGACTTACGAAGGAAAGAACAGGTGGGGTTACAATTACGACGCAGTCAACCTCACAACGGCTGGCGGGCTGAACATCAAGATCAGCGCCGAGGACCAGTCTGGGAACCAACAGGTGTTCATCCCGAGCACGACCATACCCGTCGCAGCCTAGATGGTTTCCTAGCTGTCATCTCTGCCAAGGCATCCGGTCGTCGAAGTGATTCGTCAGGGCACCGAGATGCTCCTTTACGAGCAGCCGGTCGTCGCTCTCGACCTCCAGATCCTTCAGCTTCTTGACGTCCTTGCCGAGAGGTATCTCCTTCAGCTTCGCCTTCAGGAGCTCGTCGCCCCGGGTCCACTCGCGCCTCGTCATGACCCACCACCTGCTGTCCTCGACGTACGGAGCCGAGACGCCGTTGTGGTCCCACTTGGCGAGGAACTCGCTCACGTTCTCCGACTTGACCGGCGGCCCCCTGTGCTTCCTCTCCTTAGGCAGCTCCATCGCTGTCAGCTCGACCAGGAGGTGCGTCCTGTCATCGACGAGTATCGAGGTCTTCTCCACCTCGAAGTCCGCGCGCTCGAGCAGCGCGGTCATCGCGGTCAAAGACTTCCTCAGCTGCGGGTAGACGACATCATCTATGAGTCCCAGCTTTGGGAACGTGACGGATATGAGGTTCCTGATCCTCTTGCCAGCCACCTCCTTGACCTTGCCCGGGGTCCAGACCTTCCGCTCGGACGGGAAGAAGAACCGGATATCCGGCTTCGCGAGGTACTCCCTGCTCGCCATGATCAGCCTGAGCAGGGTCTCGTGCGACACCGCCGACGCGACGTTCCTCGTCGTGTCGACTGGATCTATGAATGTCAGGGGCTCGTCGAACTTTCCTCCGTACTCCTCGTATCCTGGAATGTCGATGTGTTCCCCGACCTTCCAGCCCGAGGCCACCTCCAGCGCTTTCCTGAACGAGCCAAACCGGATTATCAGCAGCTCGCACAGGTACCCGGAGAATCCCTGGACCTTCGCCTCCGCCCCGTAGCTCTCGACGCCTTTCATGAACCGCTTCAGGAGCCGGACCTGGTCGGCCATCCCCTTCTTGAGGTTCTTCTTCACAAACTCCGTGTGGAAGGGCGTCCGGTCCACGGCGCTGAGCTTACTCCTGGTGTCCCTTATCTTGAAACAGGGGACGAGGTCTATCTGGAAACCATCGTACATCCCTCTGACGTACGGATGCTGGGCCCAGTACTCCTTGCCGTCCACGACCCTCTTCCCGATCTCGAGTCCCAGCCTCTTGAGGTCCTCGAGGGGAGTGCTGGACTGGAACAGCATGAACAGGTCCACGTCGGGGTCCTTCAGGTGGGTCCCCTTGGCGACCGATCCGACAAGCATCGTCTCGATGTGCGCGTCGAGCCTCCGAGCCTCGGCCAATACCTTCTTCGACAGCTCCTCGACAACGGCCATCACTTTCCTGTCCTGCGCCGGGGTCGGCTTGACGAGCCTCAGCACGTCGTTCTCTAGCGTCATCGTTCCCGTGAAGGGATGATTCCCGAGGCTAATAAAACATATTGGGACGGAGTAGAGGGTAACTAACGGTTGATGTTTTCGTGGCTTTCTGTCCGCTGTATGATTGTATCACTCACATTTTAGATGGAGGAAGACTCGTGCTATCATGTATGGAGCTGTCAGCATGGGCAAAGAAGAACGGCCTAACATACAAGACTGCATGTCAGTTGGACGGACAATTGAAACGCCTGTGGAGGGAGGAGTCCGGGTCGCAAGACCTCAGCCTTCCTATGAATCAGGAACCGAGACGGTCCTAAATGACCACGAATCGGGCAACGGAAGGTGTCTGAAAGGTCGGTGTGGTGGGGATTGTTAGAAATCATAACGCTTAGGAGGAAAGTTGAGCCACCGACCTGAGACACCGAATCTAACCTACAAACTTGTGCTATATAGCGGTTTCCCGGCAACAAGCCAGCACGGATTCTTCGAAGCTCCTACCAATGGACGGGTTATGTACCATGTCGCATTAATTCGGAGTAGAACTTCGAAGAGTGTATCGACTCCTCGAGGCCTTCCACGAATACCTCGTCAGTTGTCGATACTGAGAGCAACTCAGTACGGCTCCCGCCTACCCACAGGACGATTAACATCTTGTCCTTCGAATTAAATTCGGCGTATCCGAAGTCCGCGGCAGGGGACCACGAGGTCCTCCTGAGCTTCATCCGGCACGCCCTCCCCACGGCACCGAGGAGCGGGGTGAGCTCGGTCGGCGCGTGCTCGGTCCTCATCAAGGCGACACTCTTCTGATGGGCTTTGATGTGCTCCTTGATCCTGCCCAACTCTTCCTTCGTCAGCTCGACCGCGCTCATCGCCAACTCTAACCTCCCGCACATTAGATAATCATTTTGACGGGACCGGCTCCACTCGAAGCGATGCTTCCATTGCAGGCACTGCTAGAGTCTTTATTATGTCGCAGGGTCATGTGGAAGCAGTCGGGATGCAAGGGGATGGGAACACATGTGCAGTGACAAAGATTGCCGCATTTTCAGGGGAACGATAATCGCATGTGATGCGTGCGAGAGGAACACGAACGTCATGAGCCAGATGCCGCCGGGCCTGCCCGAAGGCGGAGCCACTCGGCAACCGGACACCTGATCACTTTTCGGGCTTCGGCGTCATCCTGTTCGAGACAGCGATGCTTTCTTTCTTCAGATCGAGCGTCATGAAGTCCATCGCGGCGACGGTCTTCACGCCCGACCTCTCCTCGATCCATTTCGCCTGGGTCTCCGGATTCTCCTGGATCACGCGCATGCCGAAGTGGGTTATCACCGCCATCTCCGGCTTGCACTTCTCGATGAGGTATCCTGCATCCTCCGTGCTCAGGTGGTGAGGTATCCTCTGCCCGAGGGGGCGCGTGACCGAGGCTATCATCAGCCGGCAGTGCTTGTGCGCCTTGATGACCTGCTCCGTGAGCTGCGTGTCCGCCACGTAAGAGATGACCCCGCTGGTGGTCTGTATCCTGAACCCGACCGCGCTGGTGTCGGAGTGGGCGGAAGGCGTTGCTTGGAATTCGAGGGGTTTGAGCGAGTACTTGCTGAAGGGCTCCATGACCTTGACGACCTTCGGTTTGGACAGATGGTACTTCGAGACTGCAGGACCGAAGTCCCCGTTGCCCTCGATGACGCTCAGGCTCCCGAGAAGGACGCCCTGCTTCCGTGTGCCCCCCTCCGTCATCGCCTCGATTAATATCTCTACATCCATATAATGGTCAGGATGGCAGTGCGATACCATGATGGCGTCCGTCCGGAGCGGGTCGATCCCGACCGAACGCATCCGGACCAGGGCCCCCGGGCCTGGGTCGATGTGCACGTTCTTCCCGTCCTCGAGGTAGATGCCGCCCGTCGCCCTCGCCTGATATATGGTCGCGAATCGGCCGCCTCCAGTGCCCAGGAAAGTCAGCAGTGCCATAGTTTCCAAACCTTAATGACCAGGCCCTTTAATATCGTTCCCACTTGCAGGGAGAGCACTGACTTGAGCATACTCATCAAGGGCGGTCTGGTGGTCACGCAGAACTGGAAGCGGGAAGTGCTCAAGGGCGATGTCCTGATCGAGGGCAATATGATTGTGGCCGTCGGTCACGTCAAAGCGAAGCCCGACGAGGTCGTCGACGCCACGGGCTGCGTCGTCATGCCGGGCCTGATCAACTGTCATACCCATGTCGCGATGGCACTGATGAGGAGCGTCGCGGACGATGTGCCGCTCGAGAGATTCCTCGACAGGACCTTCGCGATAGACGCCAAGCGCACTCCGGACGATGTCGGGATCGGCGCGACCCTGGGCTGTCTCGAGATGGCCCGGACAGGGACCACGACCTTCGTCGACATGTATTATGACGAAGATGTGATCGCAAAGAGCGCGGAACAGGTGGGACTGAGAGGATACCTCGGGTGGACCGTGCTCGACGAGAAGTTCACGACGCAGAAGGGGAAGCCCGTGAACAACTGCGAGAACTTCATCAGGGCTCACAAGGACAGGGAGCTCATCAAGCCCCTCGTGGGCGTGCAGGGAGTCTATGTGTGCTCCGATGAGACGCTAATGGAGGCGAAGGAGCTCGCCCAGAAGGAGAAGACGTTCTGCCACTACCATCTCTCCGAGACGAGGTCCGAGGTCTACGAGTACCGGAAGCAGAAGGGCAAGAGGCCCGCCGAACATCTAGCTGACATCGGGTTCTTCTCCAAGGGCGACCTGGCTGCACATTGCGTCTGGCTCACCATCAACGAGATCAGGGAGCTCGCGAAAGCGGGCGTGGGCGTCGCTCACTGCCCCACATCGAACATGAAGCTCGCAAGCGGCGGCGTGGCCCCGCTGCCCGAGATGCTGAAGGAAGGGGTGGCCGTGAGCCTTGGCACCGACGGCTGCTCCTCCAACAACGGTCTCGACATGTTCCTCGAGATGAAGTTCGCATCGCTACTGCACAAGGCCCACAGATGGGATGCGGCCGTCTTGCCAGCCCAGAAGTGCCTCGATATGGCGACTGTCGATGCGGCCAGATGCATCGGGGCGGAGAAGGAGCTCGGCTCCATAGAACCGGGCAAGAAAGCGGACATCGTCGTCCTCGATTCATCGGTCGCTCCCATGGTGCCGACCACACCGAGCAACGTCGTGGCCAACCTGGTCTACGCGAGCCCGAGCCATTCCATCCGAGACTTGATCGTGGATGGGAAGTTCGTCCTCAAGGGCAAGAGGATCGCAACTATCGACGAGGAGAGGTTCCTACCAAAAGCCCAGGCTGCAGCAGAGAAGTTGGTCCAAGCTGTCAAGTGACCTGAAGAAAGGCTGCTGAAAGGGTTTGACGGAGTGGTTTCAGAGACCTGAGGACATCAGTCGTTGGCCTGGCGCTTCTCGAGCATCTCCTGCTCCCTCTTGGCAGCGGCGGTCTTCCTGACTATCTGCTCGACCTCCTCTGCCTCCTTCTTCTCGTCCGCGGCGGTCGCCTCGAGCGCCTTCAGCTCCTGGTGCAACTCGGCAGGAGTCGGAATCGGGCCCAGTATCTCCTCGGCCTTGCCAACGGCCCTCTCGATGTCCTTCACGTCGATGACTTCCCTCTGCGGAGTCTGTCTCCCGATGCCGAGGTACTGCGAAGCGCCCTCGACGAGCTTCGTGAGCTCGAACGGGAAGATGATCTTAGTGGCCTGGCCGTTGCCCAGTGCTTTCAAAGTGTCCAAAGACAGGACTGTCAGGGCCTTCGAGTCCAGTGGGCTGGCACCGACTGACAGTATCCTCAGCTTCTGAGCGTCACCCTGGCTTCTGAGTATGATGGCGAGCCTCTCACCCTCAGCCTCGAGGATCTTGGCCTGCCTCAGGCCCTCGGCCTGAAGGATCCTAGACCTCTTCTCACCTTCGGCGTTGAGGATCGCGGACCTCCTCTGGCCATCAGCCTTCAGGATCGCCGCCCTCCTCAACCTCTCCGCGGAGGTCTGCTCCTCCATCGCGTCCTTGACCTTGCCCGCGGGGTCGACCTCCCTGATCTCGACGCCCTCGACCTTGACGCCCCACTTGTCCGTAGCCTCGTCGAGCACATCCCTCAGGTGCAAGTTTATCCTCTGCCTGTTGGACAGGATCTCATCGAGCTCCATGTCTCCGACGAGCGACCTCAGGGTCGTCTGGGCGAGGTATATCGTCGCGGTCCTGTAGTTCGTGACCTGGAAGAACGCCTTCTGAGGGTCGATGACCTTGATGTAGATGATGGCGTCGATGTTCGTGGGTGAGTTGTCCTTGGTGATGACCTCTTGCCTGGGGACCTCAAGCACCTGTGTCCTCAGATCGATCATTATGACGCTGTTGACCAATGGTGTCACGAAGTTGAAACCTTGGTTCAGCACACGCATGTACCGCCCGAGCCGCATGTATATGCCCTGCTCGTACGGTCTGACGATCTTGATCCCGCTGCTCATGACCGCCAGGACGACTATGACGATCAATATCACAAACCCGATGATCAGGCTCACATCGACCATTTCCAATTCCCCCTTCTGCTCCTTACCATCCTGACATTGCGCGAATCAGCTCTTGATCTCCTCTACCGTTACGTGGACGCCTTCGCTGGCGACCACGATGACCTGCATCCCTGCTGGTATAGGTTTCGCCGAAGTGGCGCTCCATGTGTCGTGCTCTATCCTGACCTTCCCCTTGAGGGTGTCAGGCCGCGTTTCGGTGACGATGACTCCCACCTTGCCCACCAGCGATGTGGCAACGGTAGTCTCGGGTGGCGCGGGCGGCGCGAGCTTCTGGTAGAGCTTGATCGAGACGAACGTCATCGGCACCGCTATGATCAACGCGATGACTGGCGAGTACCATTGGAGGAGTATGTCGGGAGCGACTAGACCTATGCCTCCGAGGACGATCAGGACCGTTGCAGGAACGAGGATGAATGAGCCCGGGGCTGACACCTCGGCCAGTAGCATGAGCACTCCGACTATCAGCAGGGCCAAACCGAGCTGAGATCCAGTGATATCCATGGTTCACGCAACAGGGTTGTCATTATATATTTATTGCCACGGAAGGCCGGGTGGACTGGAGTGAGATGGAGAACAAAAAAGACCAGACAAAGTACCGATAAAAAGTTGCGGCCTACCGCAGACGCAGCCTTGCAACGTGATAGCACCACAAGCCGTACTTCCTGAGCGCCTCGTTAGTGCTGTTCGCGGTCACCCTCTCTGGTTCCGTCCTGTAGCGCAGGACGTCATCGATCGGATAACCTACGTAGTCGGACAACTTGACGAGCTTCTCGAACGGGAACGGCTGCTCCCCGACCAAGATCTGCCGGATGCTCCATCCCGGGTGGATCCGAGAACGATAGCCTAGCTCCCTCGCGAGTCGGTTTATCGAGCCAGCCTTCTCGATCCCGTTCTTTATGAGCTCCACTCGGAACGTCGATGCTAGCCAAACCCTCTTGTCCGTATTGTAGGCCCTGGAGGATCTGCCATATAGGAAACTGTCCGAGGTCATTGTAAAACGTTGATTAGGAATCGATGATATATATTATGTGGTGCCCGACGCACCATCGGGCGGGGTACCTACCATCCACAAGTTCTTGTATAGGTGCGAAGCCACGGTGCGGAAGAATTCTTATCGGTCTCGAGCGCATCACATGCACGAGGTGCATCGCTTGCCGACTTGCAGCGGGACTGTGAGCTTGAGGACTTCCGCGAAGGATGAGGTAATCGACATAACCGGCAGAGTGCAGGATATCGTCTCGAAATCCGGGATAGACAACGGATTGGCGTGCATATTCGTGGCAGGGTCGACGGCAGCCGTCACCACAGTCGAGTTCGAACCTGGGCTCGTCAAGGATCTCAATGAGGCGATGGACCGGCTGTACCCGAAAGGCATCGACTACGAGCACCACAGAAGGTGGGGGGACGGGAACGGCCACTCCCATGTCCGAGCATCCCTCGTCGGGCCATCGCTGACTGTCCCGATAGTCGATGGGAGGCTGCTGCTCGGCACCTGGCAACAGATCGTGTTCCTGGAGTTCGACAACAAGCCAAGGTCGAGAGAAGTAACTGTCCAGATAGTGGGCGACGAGTGATCGACCACATTTCGGGGGCAGCAATCTAATTATACTGTGAACCGTTCGCCTGAGCAGGATGCATATCGACGGCATGTTTCTTGGCGGAGGTAACGAAGTCGGCAGGCTAGGGGTACTGCTCCAGGTCGACGGCTCCAAGATCCTGTTCGACTACGGCATGACAGCATCCGATCCTCCGAAGTACCCGATGCCCAGCCCTCCCGTTGACATGATGTTCCTGACGCATTCGCACCTCGACCACTCAGGGATGATACCCTGGCTGACCTCGAGGTACGACATGCCGATAGTGTCCACCGGCGTCTCGAGGGAGGTCGGCCTGCTGCTGATGCAGGACAGCGTCAAGATCGCGGAAGCGGAAGGATATCCGCAGCCCTACAACTCCAACGACGTCAGGGCAGCGGGGCACAGGTTCGACGAGATACGGTTCGGAGACACGGTGTCCGTCGGGAAGATGCGCATAGCTACCCATTCAGCGGGGCACATACCCGGCGCAACGATGTACGAGATGCAGGGCAAGAGGTCGACGCTCGTCACTGGCGACATCCACACGCTCGACACCAGGCTCGTGACCGGCGCGAAGCCGGTCGAGTGCGACAACCTCATCATGGAATCGACCTACTCCGGCAGGAACCACCCGCAGAGGCTGAAGGTCGAGTACAATTTCATAAAGAAGATCGAAGAGATCACGAACCGGGGTGGTACCGTCGTGATACCTTCCTTCGCTGTCGGGAGGACGCAGGAGATACTCCTTCTCCTCAGGGACAGCGGGCTCGAGTTCTGGCTGGACGGAATGGGCAAGAAGGTCAACAAGATATACCTCAGATTCCCCGAGTACGTGCGCTCCGGCAAGAGGCTGCGACAGGCGATACTACGCACGCACGAGGTCAGAAACGTGCACGCACGCGCGCGTGCCATGAAGGGGGACGTGATAGTCACCACGAGCGGAATGCTCGATGGCGGGCCCGCGCTGAGCTACATAGATAACATCAGGAACGATCCCAAGAGCGCCATCCTGCTCACGGGCTACCAGGTCGAGGGGACCAACGGCAGCAAGCTCCTGGAGACCGGCATGCTCGAATTCCAGGGAGTGAACGAGAGGGTGAACTGCGAGGTCATGAAGTTCGACTTCTCGGCACACGCGGGGCACGACGAGCTGATTGCGTTCGCCAAGGGGTGCTCCCCGCAGAAGATCGTGCTCATGCACGGGGACAACAGGGAGATACTCGCTGGCGACCTGAGATCCCAAGGGTTCGAGGTCCAGCTTCCGATGAACGGCGAGAAATGGACGCTCTAGGCACCATTTTGCCGCGAAAACTTAGTTAAGCCTCCAAGCTTTCTGCATATCGATGAAGTCTAGGATACGCGAGTTCCTGAAGGAGGACATTGGCTCCGGGGACATAACCTCGGAACTGGTCGTGCCTGCCGACGCGAGGGCCGAGGGGCACATCATATGCAAGGCCGATTGCGTGCTCGCAGGACTCGAGGAGGCTTCCGAACTGTTCGCCGAGCTCGGAGCTGAGGTCGTCAAGAGCAAGACGGACGGCAAGCCCGCGAAGAAGGACGAGGTGGTCATGGAGGTCAGGGGGACGGCAAGGCAGATCCTTGCCGGAGAGAGGCTCGCCCTGAACTTCATCATGCGCATGAGCGGGATCGCGACCTTGACCCACGAGCTGGTCCACAGGTGCTGGGAGGTGAACCCGAAGGTCAGGATAGCGGCCACGCGGAAGACCACGCCCGGGTTCCGGGAGTTCGAGAAGAGTGCCGTGCTCCTCGGAGGAGGGGATCCGCACAGGTACGGCTTGTACGATGCCATCCTCATCAAGGACAACCACATCAGGATCGCCGGCGGCGTGGTCGAGGCTCTCAAGCGGGCGAGGAAAGGGAGCTTCACCAAGAAGGTCGAGATAGAGGTCGAGTCCAGGGAGGATGCACTGCTCGCCCTCGATAACGGGGCGGACATCATCATGCTCGACAACTTCCGACCGGCGGACTTCACGAAGCTTTCCGGGGAGCTCAGGAAGAAGAGGCCGGACGTTCTGATAGAGGCCTCTGGAGGGATAACCCCGGACAACGTGGTCGAGTACGCGAAAGGGGCGGACATAATCTCACTCGGGTGGCTCACCCACTCCGCGAAATCCATCGACTTCTCCATGGACGTCGTAAAGGCCTAGCGGGATCTGCGCAGATGAGGCGCAAGTTTTGATATCCTCGGGGACATAGAGGAGGTCCGATGTTCAAGGGCGAGAAGTGCGAGATCTGCGGGAAGCCGGCCACTCACTACCTGTTCGCATCGTTCGTTTGCGACTGCGAAGAGTGCATCCAGAAGGCCAGGGAGCGGAGGGGAGGCCCGGGCGGTCACCAGAAGATGAAGATGCTAGACCTGGGCAAGACCAAGTGCGAGCGATGAGCTCATCACCAGTCACTAACTTTTAAGACAGCCCTCCCGTTTCGGGTTCCCATGGACAGGCGAGCCTTCGTTGGCCTGATGATAATCAACGCGCTGCTCGCGTTCGGCAACAATTTTGCCAGTTCTTTCAACATGATCTATCTTTTCAACCATTACCACATGCCCATCTGGTCCGGGGCGATCTATCTCGGTCTCGGATTCACGATCGCAATTACCGTGAGCGTGTGGATGTCATGGCGACCTCACATCGACCCGAGGAACGTGATGCTCGTCGGACTGGTGTTCCAGATAGCGGAGTACGCGTTCTTCCTCACGGTCAGGAACGGATGGGCATTATCATTCCTCGCAGGCGTTTCGTTCGGCCTATTCTACCCGCTCTTCTGGACGCCATTCAACATTCTCATGGCTCAGATGACCGAGAAGACCGACAGGGGCGTGACATACGGCGTCTTCTTCTTCGTGTGGCCTGCGGCGACCTTCATCGCACCATTCCTAGGAGGGCTAGTCATCGGCTTCGCCAGCTACCAAGTGCTGTTCCTGATCGGGATTGCAATCATAGGTGCGACTCTCGTGACGATCGTGGCCTACAGGAAGTACATTCCAAAGGACCAGGAAATGAATATCCGCCTAGACGTGATAGGCAGACGGAACGTCATCGCAGTGATCGGTGAAGGTGGTTTCGAGGGGGTTTTCTGGGTGGACGTGACGCTGGTCGCGTACATGTTCACGAAGAGCGAGTACAGTATCGGAGCACTCTTCTCGCTGTTCGGACTGAGCGCGGGCATCATGGCGATAATCCTCGGAAAGGTCTCGGACAGAATCCAGAACAGGAGATTCTTCGTCGCCATGAGCGCTCTAACATCGATTCCGTGCATCATCCTAATCTATTTCTCGAAGAATATCAACAGCTACGCCCTGGCGAATGGCCTGCTTGAGTTCGCAAGCTTCGTCTTCCCCGTGCTCCTGTTCGCGATCCTGACTGACAAGCTGGAGAAGACCAAGAACGACTCGGTTGTGAGCAGGGAGTATCTGCTAGACATAGGAAGGGGGAGCGCGATCGGTTTGCTCATGCTCATGCTCTATTTGGGATACACGCCGCAGCAATGCTTCCTTCTTGCAATCCCGTTCCTTCTATTGGGAGCACTTGCACATGAATACAGGAATGCTCCAGCAGCCGCATGACCGAGCAGGTTGAGAGCTCCTAGTCTTTCTGGACCGAGAGCGCCAGCAGCTCGAGCAGGTCCATCATCCGCACGCTCGAGCCCTTCGTCTCGATGGCGGATTTGAGGCTCTGATAACAGAACGGGCATGATGTGACGAGCATGTCGGCGCCGGTTGTCTCGGCGTCCTTGACCCTCAGATCCGCTATCTTCTGCGAGAGATCGGGGAATGCGGTCTTCACTCCACCTCCGGCACCGCAGCATCTGGCCTCGTCCCTCGTCCGTTCCATCTCGATCAGCTTGATGCCTGGGATTGATTCGAGTATCTTCCTCGGCTCTTCGTAGATCCCGACATGCCTTCCGAGATGGCACGGGTCATGGAATGTCACCGTCCCCTCGATCCTAGTCTCTGGCTTCAGCTTCCCGGAATCGATCAACTCGGTTACCAACTGAGTGATGTGGACCGTCTTGACATTCATTCTCCCTATCTTCGGATAGTCCTGTCGGATGGTCTTGAAGCACCCGGCACAGCTCGTGACGATCATGCTCGGAACCGCCCTCTCGAACTTCTCGATGTTCCTCTGCGCGGTTTTTCTCGCGGATTCGACGAGCCCGGTCCGGAGGAGGGTCGAGCCGCAACAACCCTCGTCGTTCCCTAGCGTCCCGAAGTCTACCTTCGCTCGGGAGAGCACGCGCGCTGTGTTGAGGGCCATCTCGCGTATGTTCGGATCATAGGCTGCCGTGCAACCAACGAAATACAACACCTCGGGCTTATCCTTGAGGGAGTCCTTGATCTTCACTTCGCCATCTATCTTCTTGGACCATCTCGACCGTTGGGTCCGTGGCTGCATCCAGGGGTTGTCGTAGTTCTCGATGCTCTTTATGATCTGTTCATGCGCAGGCAGAGGGGCTAAGTTGTTGGCCACGAGGAACTCGCGCATGTTCTCCCACATCGATATCGTGTCGAGATGGGCCGGGCACACGGTCTTGCACTGGCCGCAAATCGTGCACTCGTACGCCTTGCTGGTGAGTTCTTTCATCTCGCCGTCCGGAACATCCTTCGCACCGAGAAGCCGGGCCTTGAGACCGTACTGCTTGAGGTACATCTCGCGCAGCTTCAGGATCTTGCCCCGAGGGGTGACGAGCTCGTCATCTTGGGCCTCGCCGCCCGTCGGACAGGTCGTAGTGCACTCGCCACAGCGAGTGCACGCATCGAACCTCATCAATGAGAGGACGTCGAGACTCGATATGTCGAGCTTCTTCAATGCCTCACCTCCGAAGGGAACATCTTCTCCGCCTCGATCGCTATGGGCGTGGCAATCATGTGGAAGAGTTTGCTGAAGGGTATGTAGGCGATCAAGAGCGCGCTCATGACCCCATGGACGAGCCAGGCCTGGTCATAATACTGGCCGACAGATGCGGGCATGACCGACGAGAAAGCGTATCCCAAGAAGGAATAGATTTGATTCGACTCGTGACCCGGGATCCGGCCAGCGATTCCCATCCCCTCCAGGAGGAATCCTCCGACCACGACCGCAAGGAGGAACAGAACTGATGCGGCATCGGGGAGCTCAGTCCTGACGATCTTCGGTCTGAGGACGAACCTTCTTACGAAGGCGATCATGAGCCCGGCGAACATCATCAGCCCCGCGAGATCGAGCCCGAAATCCCTGATCCAGAGTTTCGCCCACCCATCATCCTGGATCATCGGTCCGTACTTCGCGATATCGAGCGAGAAGGTCGTCACAAGGTCCAACAGGAACATCAGGAGGAAACCCCCAAGGATCAGCAGATGCATCGACCACCTGGTCAAGCTCCGGCCCTTGAGCTTCGAGAGATAGACAGCATCCATCGCGAAAGCTGATGTCACTCCTCCAAGCCTTCGGCCCGCAAATCGAATCACGCGGGGGATCATCCCGAGCAGCCGTCGCTCTGGAGTGCCCACGAGTCCCCGGCCACGCATCCACAAAAGAGCGTTGTAGACGCAGCCAAAGATAAAGACACCGACGCAGAGGATGATGGTGATCAGGAAAATCCTGAGGTACATCCTGTCCCTCAGGTAGAGCGTATCGTACGGCAGGAAGAGCACGATGGCGGCGAACGATGTCACGACAGCTGAGAACAGGAGATAGAGTCCGAGCCTGTCCTTCAGGTACCTCGTCCCAGGCATCGATTCTCAAACCATTCGGTACGCTATAAAGTCATCCATTTTGCGATGGTCAACGAGAGTCCCCGAACATATCCCAGAGGACTTTCTGACCTTGTCGGAAAGAACCAAGAAGTGATTGCCCACGCACGTCCTGGCCGCCTCGACAAGAATAGAGGTGATCTCATCGGCGTCCGATTCGACCCCGACTTTCATCCCCATGAGCAGGTCCCTCACCCTGCCGAGATCGGAGGCGACCAGCTTCGATCTAGCACCACTCAGGGTCCATCCCCGTTTCTCGATGGCAAGCACGATCTCGAGCAACCTGCTCCCGTCCCACGCCTTGTGACCGACCGTGAAGGACCTGTTCTCCAGACCTAGGACCGCGACCTTGAGGTCGGAGATCGAGCGGTACAGCTCTGCGCGCCTCGACCTCTCCGGCAGAGGAGTGGCGTACCCACGACGCCGGGCCGATCCATCATATCCCAACAACCTCAGGAACAGATTGTTCGCCTGAGGATATCGGGGGTGTTCGAGATGGGGCCCGAACAGGACCAGGCTCCCATTCCCGTGAATAACTCTTATCACGGCCGGCTTGTTGATCACCATCGCCTCGGCCATTGCCCTGTCCAACTGGAACTCCGTATCGGGGGTGAAGGACTTGTATCTCATGATGACGGCGTCCTCTTTCGGTTCCTTGAAGACGGGCCCACCATACAGTG
>Ga0315282_10005936_pt1 | contig 20608 bp, 21 predicted proteins | sample YL17G07_20_MG_FD_203693 | JGI IMG/M metagenome (GOLD analysis project Ga0315282, IMG submission 203693) | Sediment microbial communities from Yellowstone Lake, YNP, Wyoming, USA - YL17G07_20 | ecosystem: Environmental > Aquatic > Freshwater > Lake > Sediment | place: USA: Wyoming | collected... | reverse complement strand
CAGTCCAGAGGTGGGTTCATCCAAAAGAATGACCTTCGGCTCTGTGGCAAGGGAAATGCCAATATCAAGGCATCTCTGTAACCCATACGAAAGATTCTTGGCCGTCACATCTGCCTCATCGTACAAACCCACATCTCTCAGGACCTTTTCTGTTTTCTCAGCGACACCATTTAGGCTTCTGAAAGAGATAAGGAAATTGTAAGCGGCCTTTAGCCGGGACTGAACGGCCAAGCGCACGTTTTCGTAAACCGTCAGCTCAGGAAAGATGCTGGTGATTTGAAAAGAGCGGGCCATTCCCAGTTGAGAAGTCTCATAAGGCTGAAGGTCCGTGATATCTTTTCCGAGGTAAAATATCTTTCCAGCGTCCGGCTTCAGGAATCCGGTCAGCAAGTTGAACAGAGTCGTCTTGCCTGCACCGTTGGGCCCAATAATAGAATGAACACCGGACTCGACCTTGAGGTTTACCTGATCAACTGCCCTTAAGGCACCGAAATTCTTGCTCAAACTTTCGGTTCGAAGAACGGCTTGATCAGAACTGCCTTTTTCTCTCATCGTTAGTTTCACCTACCATTTGGAAGCCATGCGGAAGCTGAACAACCAAGAAAGAAACAGGAACAATTCAAAGACAGGCCACTCAAGTTGCTCGGCGGGTGAAAATAGGTTGGGCGAAGGCGCAAAAACCTCACACATTGCGGGCGAGCCCAAGCAAAGAGATCAGCCACGCCTTTTAAAATCTCATCTATCATAAGCTCTTAAGATATTTAAAGAGTTCGAGATCACCGAGATGTAGTGATGGACGAGAGTATAGTGACCCTTTATTCAGTTGTCAAGCCAAAAATGGACAGAGATAGCGAGACTCCAGCTCTCGAACCGATGCAATCGTTAATCTCCGGTAAGATATCGAGAACGGTCTTCCATGAAACTCTTATAAAGGCGGTAGTGTTCCGTATCTTCATAATCGATTGCCTTCACAGGAACGAAATCGAAGCTGTAAATCACCGCTCCAGGACATGCCAAGAGGATCGGGGAATGGGTAGCAATAATAAATTGAGCATGCCCCATACGGCCCATCTCTTGAAGAAGCTTCAGAAGCTCCAACTGGCTTTTTGGTGAAAGAGCGGTCTCAGGCTCGTCTAAAAGATAGAGCCCTTTTATTTTATAGCGGGCCTTGAAGAATGACATGAGGGACTGGCCATGAGATTGAGTTAACAATGACTTTCCACCGAAGTAGTCAATCTGTCCCGGATTATCTGCTTCCCACTCATCCAGCAATTGAGCAAAGTTGCGGAAAATCTGAGATGAGAAAAATGAACCCGGAACAAGACCGTCGGTCCACTTGATTTCTGTGTAGAGGAATAACGTTTCCTCATAAGGATTATTCTCGGAACGGGTTCTCTCAATCCCTTTCCAAATGTATATCTGACACCTGTGGGCCAAAGCCTCTAAGAGGGTTGATTTCCCAGCGCCATTCTCTCCGATGAAAAAGGTGACAGGCGAACAAAACCTCACCCTTCGGGTCTGCTGAAGAACATCGATGTTGAAAGGATAATGATCTCTCGTTGGGTACTGGTCGGGAAATAACTGCACCTCCTCGAGATGTAACATGACCTCGTCTCCTTTATCGTTATCGATCCACCAGCAATGCATGGATCAAGATCTCATCGCCTCCCTATTCCTTCAAAACATCCTCACTGCCAAAGTCGCGAAGATTGCGGCCGCCTCCTTCTTCAAACATCCGAATCCAATTCTTGACGCGGTCGTCGCCGTAAACTTTCTTCCACCCCGCCACGATTTCATCGACGGGGATATCTGCATAGATCCCTGAAAATTCTACATATTCCATAAACTTTCGATTCTCCAGATTATAAGCCTGAAAAAGGGAATCCTCGCGGCCATTAAATTCAAGGGGCGGCACGTTATGCCTCCTGCAAAGTTCGCTGTTGAAGGCAGGCGTCGCTTTCACCCATTTCCCTTCGAGATAAAACTCTACAAAACCGTGGTAAACAAAGAGATCCGTTCCCATAAATTCAATGAGCTGTTTCGTGGTAAGGTGATTCCGAACGGTGGCGAAACCTACCCGTGAAGGGATGCTGCAAACCCTTCCCAAGGCACAGAGGAGTGAGGCTTTGGGCACACAGAAGCTCCGGCCCCACTTAAGAATATTGCTTGCACGGTAATGCTCGGGGAGATAAAAGGGAGAATAAGGATCGTAGCGAATGTGATCACGCACTGCAAGGTAGAGCTTTACTGCCATCTCTACTGGCTCTGCACTTTCACTCACGATCTCCACCGCGTAATCCTGAATACTCTTATGGTTGCTGTCGATAATCTCTGTTGGGCTCAAATAGAGCGAATTCTCCTGGTCCATGTCCTTTTCCTCTATAAGAGAGAAATCTCCCGGATTTCGCAACGGCCGCTCCTCTCAGTTTCGCGTCCGTATTCTGCATGGATATATCATAGTCTCCTATTTTTAAATTTACAAATCGGAATTGACAACATCTCCAATTTAAGCTATCTTCCCATCGCTTAAATAATCGGAAGGAGTTGGGAAAATGATTCTCGAATTTGGAGGGAAAAAACCAAAGGTGGACCCTACGGCCTTCATCGCTGAGAATGCAATGGTCATCGGTGATGTCGAAATAGGACCAGGCGCCAATATCTGGTTTCACAGCATTGTCCGGGGAGATCTGAATTATATCCGAATCGGATCAAACTGCAACATCCAAGATGTCTGTGTTCTCCATGTGGAAAAAGATCTTTATCCTCTGATCATTGACGATGAAGTGGTATTGGGCCATCGCGTGGTGGTTCATGGATGCAAGATTGGAAAAGGTTCCCTGATTGGAATCGGGGCCATCGTCTTGAACGGGGCTGAGATCGGGGAGCTATCGATTGTTGGAGCAGGATCGGTGGTCACCCCGAGAACCATTATTCCTCCAAGGACTCTGTCGTTGGGGTCCCCCGCAAAGGTGGTAAGGCCTCTCAATGAAAAGGATCTCGAAATGATCATGGATACAAACATGGACTATCAATACTTAAAAAAGATCTACGAGTCGGCCTCCGTCCGCAAGCCCTCTTAAATAAAATATTCTCCCGTGGTCCTCCCTCGAGCTGCGATCTCCTCTTAAAATCGGAATGGGACAATTCCGAAATCGCATATCAAGGTTTCCAGTTTCTTCCGTTGACAAAGAAAACTCAATTTCTTATAAATAGAGTGAACGACCGAAGAAAGTAGTCATTGCGAGGAGCGGAGCGACGTGCCTGCGCGCTGAAGCGCTACGGCGCGCAAGCGCGGCAATCCATTGACATTGCTTCACTTCGTTTGCAATGAGATCTTGTTGAGTGTTAATTTGTTTAGGTCGTTCACTATAGCCAGGGGCAGCCAATCTTAATCAAAAGGATAAGAATGTCCACCATCCTGGTTACCGGGGGAGCGGGGTACATTGGAAGTCACGTTGTTAAGGGGCTTCTCCTTCAGGGACATCAACCGATTATCTACGATAACCTTCAAACGGGACATCGAAAGGCTGTCAAAGATGCCATCTTCATACAGGGAGATCTCGCAGATTCAGAGAAACTCACGAAGACTTTCCATTCATACTCTATCGATTCTGTGATGCATTTTGCTGCCGACTCTCTGGTCGGAGAATCGGTTAAGGACCCATTGAAATACTTCAACAACAACGTAAAAAATAGCATACAACTGCTTGAGACTTCGGGGGATTGTCGTATAAAAAAATTCGTTTTCTCATCCTCTGCTTCAGTCTATGGGGAACCTAAGAATATCCCCATCTTAGAGGATCATCCGTGCGCGCCAACGAACCCATACGGCGAGACCAAATGGATTTTTGAAAGGGTACTGCGGTCTTTTTCAGAGATGCGCAAATTGGATTATATCTCTCTCAGGTACTTCAACGCAGCAGGAGCCGATCCGGAAGGGGAATTGGGTGAGGATCACTCTCCGGAAACGCACCTGATTCCGATCGGTCTTATCGCAGCCTTAAATGGAGAGTCTGTTCCTGTTTTCGGTACCGATTACGACACACCCGATGGGACTTGTATTCGCGACTATATCCATGTCACTGACCTCGCACAGGCCCACATCTTAGCCCTTCAAAGATTGGAGGAAGGCGGGATTTCTGGAATTTATAACTTGGGAAATGGAAGTGGTTATTCGGTAAGAGAGGTGATCGAAACGCTTAGAAAGATAACGGGGAAAGAGATTGTTTCCGTTCAGTCACCAAGGAGACCAGGCGATCCTGCTCGGCTGGTGGCCAGTTCAGAAAAAGTTAAGAAAGAATTGGGATGGGTTCCAAAATACCCCGATCTGGAGACGATTGTCGAAACAGCTTGGCAATGGCATCGAAACCATCCGCATGGATACGGAGCTTAATCACAAACAATGTCAAATGTCAAAGCTCAAAGTTCAAATTGTTTTGTCTATAGAAATACGGTCATTGAGTAATTAGTCATTACGTCATTGAATGACCTAATGACTCAAGAACTTAATGACTAAGATTTGATTTTGACATTTGAACTTGGGGAGGAAGCCGTGTGCGGCATCTTTGGTATTTATAATCATTCTGAGGCATCGAACCATACCTATTTAGGCATTTACGCCCTTCAGCACCGTGGACAGGAAAGCGCTGGGATTGTTTCTTCAGACGGCAGACTCCTCCATCATTACCGCCAGATGGGACTGGTCTCCGAGGTATTCACCAGGGATATCCTGAGGAGGCTTCCCGGAAAAAGTGCCATTGGTCATGTTCGGTATTCCACGGCTGGGTCGAGCGAACTCAAAAATGCTCAGCCTTTTGTTGCAGATTATTCAAGGGGAGGTATGGCCGTTGCCCACAACGGCAATCTGACCAATGCATTTCTTATTCGAAGCGAGCTTGAATCCAGAGGATCCATTTTCCAATCCAATATGGATACCGAGGTCATTGTTCACCTCATTGCTCGTTCGAGAGAAAAAAGCTTTTTGGAGCGGACCGTCCACGCCCTGAAACAGGTTGAAGGATCTTTTTCCCTCCTCTTCCTGACGGAAAAGGAGATGCTCGCAGCTCGAGATCCTTTTGGCTTCAGGCCCTTGGCACTCGGTCAGCTTAAGGATGCACCCGTAGTTGCCTCCGAGACTTGTGCTTTTGACCTCATCGGTGCGAAATTCGTGAGGGAAATCGAACCGGGGGAAGTTCTTCTCATCAATGAGGATGGGATCAAATCTTTCAAACCTTTCCCTCAAAAACAACATCATCAATGCATCTTTGAGTTCATCTACTTCGCCCGTCCTGACAGTTTTATATTTAACAGAAATGTCTATGAGGTCCGAAGATCATTGGGGGTTCAACTCGCCAAGGAAGGACCGGCAGAGGTGGATATGGTCGTGCCCATCCCGGATTCTGGATTCCCCGCGACGATAGGGTATGCCTACGAATCGAAAATTCCTCTGGAATTGGGGATGATACGAAATCACTATGTGGGGCGGACTTTTATTGAACCTGAACAGCGCATCCGTCACTTCGGCGTCAAGATCAAACTGAATCCTGTGAAACAATTGCTAAAAGACAAGCGGATCGTCACGGTAGATGATTCTATCGTTCGGGCAACGACCAGCCGAAAGATCAATAAGATGTTTCGAAACGCTGGGGCTAAAGAAGTTCACGTCAGGATCAGTTCTCCACCTATCACCGATCCATGTTTCTTTGGTATTGATACACCTAAAAAATCCGAATTGATTGCCTCCTCCCATAAGATGAAGGAAATTCAGAAGTTTATCAATGCAACTTCTTTGAATTATTTGAGTTTATCTGGTTTGAAGAAATGCATGAAAAGCGAGGCTGAACAATTCTGTTACGCTTGTTTCACCGGCGATTACCCGTTCCCATTCCAGTTGGAATTCGATTAGCGCTTTTTTGAAGGCTTGGGCTTGATCGCCTTTGTATCCTTTCTCTGTTTTGGCCTTGAACTCTTTCTTGTAATTCTCCTCAATTCACTTACGCCCGCTATCAGTTCTTCCCATTCCGACCTAATCTCCATTCTTTCTTTTTCCAGTTTTAAAATCCGCCGATAGACCGAGAGCACTCTCAAAGCAATCTTTGCTTTCTCATCATCCTCCTGTTTTCCATCACAATAAGCCCTGAGATACTTCTCCGCTGTAACAACTAATGGTTTAAAGAGCTCCGAATCCTTCTTCATCATTTTCTCTGCCCTTCCCTTCCTTTCATAACTAATACCATGAGTAATTTTATCAACAAATATAATTGGACGCAAGTGACAATGTTATTGACTTTTTCAATCAGAGTTATTAGGCTCTTACCAAAACATAGGGTTTCGAAAACCAATCATGCCAACCTAACCTTAACCTTTTGGAGTTAGAAATGAAATTTGGGATCCAAAAGGTGACGATATGAGGCCTCCGAGAGGTTTTTACCTCCTTGGAGGTTCTTAAACCACTACTGATTTAAGACCTAATAAATTATTAGTAACATTCAAAAGGTGAGGCATAAATGTTTTCCAATACATCCTTCAAGATGAGTAAAGACATCCAGCAAATCTCCCCTCCACCGGTGGGAGGGGATGAAGGGGAGGGGGAAATGATTTAAGTAGTTTGAAATTCATAACTTTTCCACCCCCACCCTCTCCCTCCCCCATCAAAGGGGGAGGGGGACATACTGTGGGTTTCAGATTACTTGAACCGGTTTTTTAATTCGTGCCTCACCTTTTGAACGTTATCAAATTATTACGCTTTGCGCTATGCTCTATGCGCTTTGCAATTTTTCAGCGGATTACCTCTTCCCTTCCACCTCTAACCTTTTAAGGGGAGGATTCCATGACCACACAAGAAATTAAACGAAAACTCACTGCCATCCTGAGTGCGGATGTCAAAGGTTACAGCCGCCTCATGGGTGAAGATGAGAAAGGGACAGTCCGCACCCTGAATGCATACAAAGAGGTAATGACTGGCCTGGTTCAGCATCACCATGGTCGGGTGGTGGATGCCCCAGGGGATAATCTAATGGCTGAGTTTGCCAGTGTGGTAGACGCAGTTGAGTGTGCTGTGGAGATTCAGAAAGAACTTAAAACCAGAAATGCTGAACTTCCAGAGAATCGCAGAATGGAGTTTCGGATCGGTATCAACCTTGGGGATGTGATCGAGGAGGAAGGGCGGATCTACGGTGACGGGGTCAGCATTGCAGCGCGGATAGAGAGCTTATCTGAAGGAGGAGGTATCTGTGTCTCTGGGACGGCTTTTGATCAGGTTAGAAACAAGCTGGACCTTGGATATGAATATCTTGGCGAGCAAACCGTTAAGAATATTGCATTACCGGCACGGGTGTATAAAGTTCTGATGGACCCTGAAGCAGCCGGCATGGTAATTGGTGAAAAAAAGCCTAAAGTAAAGAGATTGCAGAAGCTGAGAAAGCCGTCACCCTCGATCCCAATTAGGATACCACCCTTAACTATTTGGGGATGGCCCTCAGATTTGGAGGCAGACCGAAAGAGGCGATTCCGGTAATCAAGAAGGCCATTCGGCTCAACCCTTTCGCTCCAAGTGCTTACCTATTCAACTTGGGGATTTGCTATCTCTTATCGGGTCAATATGAGGAGGCGATCACAGAATGCAAAAAAGCGACCACCCGCGAACCTGACAATTTGCTTGCCCAACTTGCTTTAACCGCAGCATATGCTTTGTCTGGTCGCGATGCGGAGGCGCTCGCTACTGCTTCGGAAGTTCTTAGGATAGATCCCAAGTTTTCATTAACAGGGTGCTGAAAAAGTCACTTTTTCAGGCTGATCAAAAATGCCCAGATGCAAGTTGAGTTTTACGAAATCCCGCTTGCGGGGGCGCCCGAAATCCTGAGGAGTGAGGCGTACTTGGAGTACGCCGCAACGACGAAGGATGAGGGGAACGCCGCAGATGGGCGTTTTTCAGCAGCCTGCTAAAATACTATTTAGTCGACTATCATCTATAAAATCGATAAGACTGCAGTGATTACCCTCAGCCACGTTCAGAAACAGTTTGGAAACAAGGTCCTCTTTAAGGATTGTTCCCTTCAGATTGGAGTGAGGGACCGGATGGGCCTTGTCGGCCCCAACGGCTCCGGGAAGACGACTCTTTTCAAGTTGATCTTGGGAGAGGAATCGATCGACGAAGGAGAAATCCGAATCGCCAAAGGGGTGAAGATCGGCTATCTCCCCCAGGAAGTCGTCACCTTCACAGGAAACAGGGTGCTCGACGAAATTTTAAAAAGTCTGTCAGGGATCACATCCCTTCAGGACAAAATGAAGATCTTGGAAGAAGAATTGTCATCCATGGAGGATCCGAAAGAGCAAGAGAGGTTGGCAAAGGAATATGGGAAACTTCAGGAACATTATACGGTCCTCGGCGGATACGGCTTGGAAGCTGAGGCCAAACAGATCTTGCAAGGATTGGGATTTAAAGAGAGGGATTTCAACCGGGCTACGGATGAATTGAGCGGAGGCTGGCTGATGCGAATAGCCTTAGCAAAAATCCTCCTCCAGTCTCCTGATCTTCTCCTCCTGGATGAACCGACCAACTATTTGGATTTAGAATCCCTTATCTGGCTGGAAAATTTTTTACTTAATTATCCGGGTGCCATGGTCATCGTCTCTCACGATCGGGTCTTCCTCAACCACCTCATAGACCGGATCGCAGAAATTGAAGCCCAGAAGATTGATCTGTATTACGGTGACTATGACCACTACTTAGAAGAAAAAGAGACCCGGAGGCAAATTCTCGAGGCCACCTATAAAACCCAGCAGAAGAAGATCGAGCAGACCGAAAGGTTTATCGAACGATTCCGAGCTAAGAACACGAAGTCCAAGCAGGTTCAGAGTCGGATCAAAATGCTCGAAAAATTGGAGCGGGTCGAACTTCCAAAAGAGAAGAAGAGAGAGATCCGATTCCACTTTCCTGCGCCCAAACGGAGCGGTTACAGAGTTGTGGAGGTGAAAAATCTCCACAAGAGTTATGGCGATGTTAACGTTTATCAGGGAATTGATCTCGCTCTCTTCCGAGGGGATAAGGTGGCCTTAATCGGTCCCAACGGGGCAGGCAAATCGACACTTCTCAAGATGCTGGCTGGAGTTCTCGACTTTGAGAAAGGCGAGGTGGTACTGGGCAACGATGTCACCCGGGCTTACTTTGCCCAGCAACAATTCGATATCCTCCATCCTGAAAATACAGTCTTCGAGGAGATCCTCTCCGTTGCCACCGATGAAACCCAGACAGAACTTCGGACCCTCCTGGGCACGTTTCTCTTCAGCGGGGAAGAGGTTGAAAAAAGAGTCTCTGTTTTGAGCGGTGGCGAGAAGAGTCGGTTAGTTCTCGCCAAGATGCTTCTCAAACCTGCCAATTTCCTTCTCTTAGACGAACCGACCAGCCATCTGGATATACCTTCTCGCAATGTATTGGAGATGGCCCTGAAGCAATTTCAAGGCACGATCTGTTTGATCACCCACGATCGCCATCTGATCAATCAGATCGCCAATAAAGTGATCGAGATCGATCGCGGAGCCCTCCATCTCTTTCCAGGCAATTATGACTACTACCTTTATAAAAAGCAGCAGACCCAATTGGAAGACGCTCAAAAAGATGCAGAGGTGATGCAGGCATTGCCTCTGCCATTACCAAAGCAATCCTCCCACAGGGCAAAGGAGGAGAGGAGAAGAAAGGTTCAAGAGATGGATCAATTTCGGCGGCAACTGGTCAGTCTCGAAAAAAGATTCCAAGAGGTGGAAGAATCTTTGAATGAAGCGACGGAAACATTGGATGATCTGAATCAAAGACTTTCGGAGGCCTCTCTCTATCTAAACCAGAAAGAGACATATGAAACCATCCAGACTCATAAGAAGACCCAAGAGAGGGTGAAAGAACTTTCTCGACTCTGGGAATCCCTCGCCTTGGAATTGGAGGAGATGAAAAGGATGACCTAACAGGCTGCTGAAAAACGCCCATCTGCGGCGTTCCCCTCATCCCTCGTCGTTGCGGCGTACTCCAAGTACGCCTCACTCCTCAGGATTTCGGGCGCCCCCGCAAGCGGGATTTCGTAAAACTCAACTTGCATCTGCCTGCCTGCCGAAGCCTCGGCACAGGCAGGGGCATTTTTGATCAGCCTGAAAAAGTGACTTTTCCAGCACCCTGCTAATGTCAAAGGTTGAATTTAAGCCGGGTTCTTACCGTTCGTAGATCTTCAAGAAGAAAAATCCGTTTGGAAATCCGTATTTGGCTAATCTTTCATATTGACATGTAAAAAAAATCATATGATAATTTTGAATCATTTTCTCTTTGCGAGCAATTTTTCTCGATCAGAAAACCCACATTCTTCGTCGTTGAAGAGAAACGGGTAATATTTCTGAGCCATTCATTTTTTAATGCCGATTAGCTAATCTAATAAAGGATTAGTGCCAAATGCCTGCTTCATATGGAAGAGAGCTTAGGGCATCTCATTTTCGGTTTTAGAACCTTCTTTTTAGGATATGAGCGAGTGAGGTGAACGGAAGGATAAGGAGGGCTTTCTGATAGTGGTAACGATTTTTATCGATTTCCTGATGCACATAGATCAACATCTCGACTTACTCATTCAAAACTATGGCATCTGGACATACGCTATACTTTTCTTGATCATCTTTTGTGAAACCGGCCTGGTGGTAACCCCCTTCCTTCCGGGAGATTCGCTTCTGTTCGCTACAGGAACTTTCGCTGCCATGGGCTCTCTCGACATTAAATGGTCAACAATTCTTCTCAGTTTTGCAGCGATCGCAGGAGACACGGTAAATTACTGGATAGGACATATGGCGGGACCGAAGGTATTCACCAAAGAGAAATCCCGCTTCCTGAATAAAAAGCATCTTGAACGTACCCATCAGTTCTACATCAAATATGGGGGGAAGACAATTATTCTTGCTCGTTTTATCCCAATGATTCGCACCTTCGCTCCTTTTGTAGCGGGTATCGGGTGCATGCCGTATATCCGTTTCATTATGTTTAACGTGACAGGAGGTATTGCTTGGATTGCTTCCTTTATTTTTGCCGGCTATTTTTTTGGCAATATCCCATTCGTAAAACGTCACTTTACGCTCGCCATCCTGACGATTATTGTTATATCTATTCTTCCCGGGGTCATCGAATTCGCCCGCCAGCGATATCAATACTCACATAGCAAAGCTGAAAAAGAAATCGGAACGGGAATGACGGAGCCGGAATAGTTAGCCATATTTCATCTCGGAATGGAAGTCGGTGCAAAGAAAAAAATAGTCTTTCCACCTCTGCCATTTTCGTCTTTTGCATCTACCCTGAGAGATTCATAGGTGGATTAAGAAATTGCTATGAACCTTACGAAAGGAGATGGAAGAAGGAGTTGGGAAAACAGAGCAACGCTTCAAGAGAAGTGAAATATTCTTCATGGTTTGTTCTCATCGTTGCGATTTTCATCACCTGTCTGATGACGGCCAACATCACAGCAGTAAAGCTGGTAAATGTTTTCGGGTTTATTTTGCCAGCAGGTATTATCATCTTTCCAATGAGCTATATCTTTGGCGACGTGCTGACCGAGGTTTATGGTTACCGCCGGGCAAGACAGGTCATCTGGCTGGGCTTCTTCTGCAACCTCATTGCTGTCGTTGCCTTCGGGATCGGGCAAGTATTGCCTCCGGCATCGTTCTGGGATGGGCAGGCAGCCTATGAGCGTATCCTGGGTTACACTCCTCGACTACTGACGGCTTCATTCCTCGCCTACCTGGTAGGGGAATTTTCAAATTCTTTCATCATGGCTAAGATGAAAATCGCTACGAAGGGACGCTGGCTTTGGTCCCGCACGATCGGATCAACGCTTGTTGGTGAAGGGCTGGACTCCTTGGTGTTCATGGTGCTTGCGTTTGTGGGGACGATACCCATTGAGAAGTTGGCTTCAGCGATCGTAACACAATGGCTTGTGAAGTCAGCGTATGAAGCCGCTGTGACACCACTCACTTACGCTATCGTAAACTTCTTAAAGCGCAGGGAGGGTTTGGATGCCTATGACTATGATACGCACTTCAATCCACTAAGCATTTCGGGATAATCATAACCCTTTGAGCTTGAAAAAAGGATCCCTTCATATGCCCGATAATGCTGTTGACATGAAAGAAGTCGGCTCTCCCCGGAAGGGTATCCCTTCCGGCAGGCCTATACGTTATGCACTCTATGGCTCAGCAGTTGCGTCCGCCATGGTGACGGCTATCGTTTGGCTTTTTGACCAGAGGCTGAGCAACCTGCTCCGCATGCCCATAGCCCAGTGTCTTGAAGCTCCTATCCTCATGCTGCAACATATTCACGGATGTCCACCTGGGCCCTCCCTTTACCAAGGAGAGGGCCGGGAGGGATGGGGAGATTTTTTAGGTGCAGATCAGGAGGCCTTTGACAAATCGGGGGTCGATTTCCTCCTCTCGTGGAATTCTTCCGTACTGCTCTTCGATCAGATCGAGACAAAAATCCCCGAAGGCATGGAGATGTTGCCGCTTGTTTTCCTCCCCCTCGATCGAATCCAACCACTCTCTTAACCCTTTTCTGGTCTCCATCTTTACAATCCCCTTCCCCTGTTCATCCTTCTCAAAAATGCGGGAGAAAAGATCTTTTAACCGCGCCTTTTCAATCGCTTCAAATTGAAAAATTCCTTTGAGAATTTGGTTTGCCAAAGCGGTAAGAAAAATGGTAGAGAAAGTGATCCCACGCCACTCCTCAGGATGGCAACCCGTCAAGTCCAACTCCTTCAAGTCCCGTGGAGAGACATTCAATCGTTCTCCTAAAGTGTTGGCAATCGTTTCGATGAATTCCAAAAAAGTCTCCGTCTCTTTTAAATCCTGAAGATTCTTGAAATCCTCGAACATCCCATTCCGGTAGATCTCCGGTCTCTTCTTTAAAATCCCTTCAAATTTTTCGAGGTGAGGAGGATCTAAAAATGTCAGATTCTCCTGATCATCTGAAAACCAAGGCCCTTTCAAAATGGATTCTCCCTTTCTTCTTAGAAGAAGCGTCGTGCTCACTCCGCACTGAAATAATCTCTGGATGGGAAGTGATCGAAGGATCACAGATGCCTTCGTCTCTTCTTCCTTGCTTAGGTATTGGAGCCCGAGGTTGAGATAATGGTGGACTTTTTTTACTACCCTCTCCATGGCCACAATATTGGGAAAGTCAATCGCCTCTGCGATGATGGCTTTATTACAAAGAGCTGCTATCTCTTGCCTCAATCGATCCTGCTCATGAGGATCATCAATTTTAGAGAAGATGGAGGAGAGAAAAGGGCCTTCGTCTTGGAAGGTGAGATAGAACACAGATCTTTCCCGGCCCACTTCTTGGCGACCCGTGATGGGAGGAATCCTTTCTTCTGCAATCAGAGAATCAGGGTTGACAAAACGATAAATCTCTAGGGCCTCCTCTAAATCAGGAAATCCATACTCATTCAATCTTCCATTTCGCAAGCGATATCCTATTTCTTCGAGTTCTGACTCGATTTCACAGATGAGAGACTCCATCAATCTCCGATAACCCTCGCCATCGATGCGGTAGTGGATTCTTAAAAAAGGCTCAAAAACCTCTCGCGTCCTCATTCCCTTAAAATCAATGAAGTAAAATTGATCCAAAGTAAAAAGGGGGATTCTATCCATCCTTTCCAGGTAGTCCCCCTCAATGGTGGTGACATGGAGGAACTTCTTTAGAAGAAGAGCAATGAATTCGGAATCTGCGGAGCGGATAAATTGGCTAACCTTGTTTTCACCTGATTCGAGTAAAATCTCTATCCAGTTTAGGATCCTTTCGGGATCCAACCGATCCTTTTTCCAGAAGTCCAGATCAAGGAGATATTGAAACTGCTCCGGTTTGGTAAGGGAGATCAGGTCAAGGGTGTCCTTTTCTCCGACCTCCTTCACTGTTAGAAACAACTCCAATTCCGGGAGCTGGTGGACCAATCTTTCTGGATTCTCTGAGAGAAACAGGTAATGGAGCCGCTCTTTCCCTCGAGCCCGCAGAACAATATCTAATTGGCCCTCGATGGGAAGAGAGTTGAAAACCTTATAGGCCTCCGTCCGGTCTTCGGGTAAGACGAATGGTGGGAGATCAACCATTGCTGACCCCAAAAGATTTACTGAGGGAATATCTTCAACCTCCTCACCCTTCCCCTCCCCCCGGTGGGGAGAGGGAGGGACGAGGGGTATTCATCAATAAGCCGGAGGCATCGGCGGACCGGCGGCCTGCTCCTTCTTCGGCTTCTCAGCCAAGGCGACCTCTGTGGTGATCAACAGAGAGGCCACGCTGGCTGCATTCTGGAGGGCGAACCTCACCACTTTTGTCGGATCGATGATCCCGGCCTCGATCATATCGGTATACTCTTCCTTATCTGCATCAAAGCCGAAGGCCCCTTTCTCCTGTTTCACTTTCTGTGCCACCACGGAGCCCTCCTGGCCAGCATTTTCAACAATCTGCCGGATGGGCTCTTCAAGAGCCTTGATAATAATATTAACGCCTGTCTGTCGATCGCCTTCCAGTTTCATCTTCTTCAAGGCAGGCAAACATCTCAGATAAGCCACTCCGCCGCCAGGAACGATCCCCTCTTCCACAGCGGCCCGTGTGGCATTGAGCGCGTCTTCCACGCGTGCCTTTTTCTCCTTCATCTCCGTCTCAGTCGCTGCGCCCACCTTGATCACAGCAACTCCTCCCGCCAGTTTTGCCAATCGTTCTTGAAGTTTCTCTTTGTCATAGTCGGAAGTGGTCCCTTCGATCTGAACACGGATCTGTTTGATCCGGCCCTGGATCGCAGAAGGTTTCCCTGCTCCTTCAATGATCGTGGTATTGTCTTTGTCAATCACCACCTTTTTCGCCCTGCCCAGATCCTCCAACTTCATCTTTTCAAGTTTAATCCCCACATCTTCAAAGATGGCCGTTCCATCCGTTAAAATGGCGATATCTTCGAGCATCGCCTTCCTCCGGTCACCAAAACCTGGAGCCTTGACCGCGGCGCACTTCAGTGTCCCCCGAAGTTTATTGACCACCAAAGTCGCCAGGGCTTCCCCTTCCAGATCCTCTGCGAGGATGAGAAGTGGTCTACCTGTCTTGGCCGCCTGCTCCAGAATGGGGAGAAGTTCTTTCATATTGGAGATCTTCTTCTCGAAAAGCAGGATATAGGGATCCTCGAGCACAGCCTCCATTTTTCCCGGATCTGTGACGAAATAGGGAGAAATATAACCCCTGTCGAACTGCATTCCCTCCACGACCTCCAGGGTGGTCTCCATGGCCTTGGCCTCCTCCACGGTGATCACCCCTTCTTTTCCCACCTTATTCATCGCCTCGGCGATGATGTTGCCGATGGTCGGATCGTTGTTGGCCGAGATTGTCCCCACCTGAGAAATCTCCTTCTGCTCCTTGACAGGTTTGGAGAGTTTCTTCAACTCCTTGATGACCTCCTCCACGGCAAACTCGATCCCTCTCTTAATATCCATGGGATTGGCACCGGCGGCCACGATCTTATATCCTTCCCGGCAGATCGCCTGGGCCAGAACCGTTGCGGTCGTCGTTCCATCCCCGGCCATATCCGAGGTCTTACTGGCCACTTCTTTTACCATCTTGGCGCCCATGTTCTGAAAGTGATCTTCCAGTTCAATCTCCTTGGCAACCGTAACACCGTCCTTTGTCACCACCGGAGAGCCAAAAGACTTCTCCAGAACGACATTTCTGCCCTTAGGTCCCAAAGTCACCTTGACCACATCCGCCAGGATATTGACACCTTCCAGAATCGCATTTCTCGCTTCCTGATCAAACTTCAATTCTTTCGCCATAAGTCTTCTCCTTTCTTTTCACTCCAAATATCATTCGATGACAGCGAGGATATCTTCCTCTTTCATGATCAGATGTTCCTCACCATCCATCTTCACTTCAGTGCCCGCATATTTGGCAAAGAGGACCCGGTCGCCCTTTTTGACCTCCATCGGGATCTTTTTACCATCCTCCCTGATCCTTCCATCTCCAACAGCGATCACTTTCCCTTCGATCGGTTTCTCTTTGGCCGTATCAGGGATGATGATACCCCCTTTGGTCTTTTCTTCTTCCTCCAACCTCCTGACGATGAGTCGGTCGTGAAGTGGCCTCACCTGCATAAAGATATACCCCCCTTCTCTTAAAATTATACATCAATAGATAATCATCGAACCTTTGGTTGTCAAGTTTCACATCTATAATCAAGCGGTTATAAAGGGCGTGGCAACAATATCCTTGACTTTTTGTATAGAATGGCTTTATGAAAAGCTATGGAATTTCAGTATCCTTTCATCACAACAGGAATCGGATCCTTCCCCCACAAAGACGAGAAAGAAGTCTTTCGTCTTATCCTCAAAAACTTCCCTGACATTCCTTTTTGGCCCCAATTGCCAAAACGGTCCTTTCTGGAAGGTATGGTCGTTCAATACTCTGAGGGGTTTCCCTCTCTGAGGTGGAATGAAAAGGAACAAAAGGCTTGGGTGGATACCTCTCATGGATTTGATAAAGAAATCGAAAGATTTTACCAGCATTTCGAGGAGGGTAATCTCGAGCCATTTGGAATTACAGAACATTTTTCAAATGGACTTCGGATTTTAAAGGACCTCTCTTCGGAGACCCACCGAAAGAAAATAAAGTATATCAAGGGCCAGGTCACAGGGCCGATTACCTTTGGCCTCGCGTTAGCCGACCAGGAAGGAAAACCCATCTTTTATGACCCTACTATGAGGGATATCCTCGTCAAACACTTATCACTAAAAGCCCGGTGGATGGAGAAGAGGTTCAACGGCCTTTTTCCTGAAATTCCAACGATACTCTTTTTTGACGAGCCCTCCCTCTCCTCATTTGGGTCTGCCTTCTCCAGCCTGAATCGGGAGGACGTTGTCCTCTCTTTAAATGAATGTTTTGATGCCGTGAAGGGATTGAAGGGGACCCATTGCTGTGGAAATACGGACTGGAGTGTGCTTCTTTCGACGAATCTCGATATCCTTAGCTTTGATGCCTATGATTATCTGGAAACGCTCTCCCTTTATCCAAAGGAATTAAAAGCATTCTTAGAAAGAGGGGGAATCTTAGCCTGGGGCATCGTCCCAACGAGCGAGGCTATTCTCAGAGAGGATTCTCAAAATCTGGTCAGGCGTTTCAAGGGAGGGGTTGAGGTTCTCGCGAAGAAAGGAATTGATCCGTCCCTTCTTCAAAGGGCGATCATTACTCCCAGTTGTGGAACCGCTTCCCTTACCGTTTCATCGGCAGAGCGGGTTTGCGACTTGACGGCAGAGGTCTCAAAAAGACTAAGAGAAAATCAAATTGAGGAATTGAAGAATTGAGGAATTCAGGAATTTTTCAATTCGCAATCCCTTAATTCCTCAATTTCACAGTTTCAGTCATCCGGTTAACGGTTCACTTTTGATAGAGGGACACCTCCGTGCCCTATATTCTCCTTAGGAACTTCGGTGAGGACAATGTGAACCCGGTCTTTTGGAATCTGAAGAGTATCGGCAATTGCATCGGTGACGTTCTTAATCAGTTCCTCTTTCTTCTCTGGAGTTCTCCCTGGAAGCAAACTGATCTGGACAATGGGCATCGATGACTCCTTTCTGTATTGCGGATTTCGGATTGCGGAATTCAAATTTAAAATCGAAAAACTCCGCAATCAGCATTCTGCATTGGCTACGGTCTAAACACCTTCCACCAGGCGTCCTTGCCGTACCCGAATTTTTCCAAGATCTCAAGAGCTAACTGTAACCCATCGGAGACCCGCTCCTCCAGAATCCCCGGTGCGGTGAAGACATAGACCACAATATTTTTGCTTGTTGGCTCCACTCTCGTTTTGAAATCCGGACCCTGAAAGAGGGAACAGACGATCCCTTCTCCATCACGGAGAACGATTTCATTTTCTTTGCAGCGGATCATCTTCCCCGAGACTCCCTGAAAGGTCTCTCCTTCCTGAGCGAGGTCAAGCTTCCATTCGCCCTGGAAACGATCCAGATCCTGTATGGCCATGAGAATTCCATGGCACATCTCCGCAATGATATGGGCATCGATATAGAGGTTCACAATCGGAAATCCCATTTCAACGGCTCTCTTAAAATGACTGGGGAGGGGACAGGGATACCCCCATTCCTTGAAAAATTGATCGTAGAGATTGATCCGCTCCTCAAGTTGGGCAAGGTTGGCTCTCCTCTTCATCTTGCGAAGGAGCTCTCTTTTATAAAGTTTGAATGATTCGCTCTTCTCAAAATAGGTGCAATTCTGGATCGTTCCGATTCCAAAACTCAGGTTCGGAAATCGTTGACGATAAGCATTGGTGATGGTTAGATAAACTTCTCTCATGATGATAATTTGTTTTCCCCTATCTGCCTTTAATGAAATTCGGGTTAAATTTTAAATTCCCAAATCAGAAATTACAAGTCCCAAATTGCCCCCTCACCCGCACCCTCTCCTGCAAGGGGGAGAGGGGAAGAGTTGGTTCAATCCATCCCTTCACTCAGCAACAGGTTTGCAGAGTAAGGTTTCGTCCTCTAATTTTTCACCGAACCTTCTCACTACCTCCTCCACGGTGAGGCGGCTCTTCTCCTCACCCCCCACATCAAACTGAATCTTCCCCTCATGAAGCATGATCATCCGATCCCCGAAATTGATCGCCTGAAGCATATTGTGGGTGACCATGATCGTCGTGAGTCTGTTCTCTCTGACGATCCGGCTCGTCAGATCGATGACCTTCTCCGCCGTTTTGGGATCGAGGGAGGCAGTGTGTTCATCCAAGAGCAAAAGTTTGGGCAGAGAGAGGGTCGCCATCAGCAGGGTGAGGCACTGGCGTTGGCCACCAGATAGGAGGCTGACACGGTCTGAGAGACGGGTCTCCAAGCCCAATTCAAGCGTTTTCAAAAGTCCCCTGTATCGGTCTCTCTGCCTTTTCGTCACCCCCCAGGAGAGTCCCCTTCGCGTTCCTCTCAGTTCGGCCATGGAAAGATTTTCCTCAATGGTCATAGAAGAAGCCGTCCCCATCAAAGGATTTTGAAAAATCCTTCCGAGGTATTTCGCCCTCCGGTGTTCCGGGAGAAGCGTCACCTCCTTGTCATCGATGAAGATCCTCCCCTCATCCGCAAGATAGGTCCCGGCAAGCAGGTTGAGCAGGGTGGTTTTGCCTGCCCCATTTGACCCGATCACGGTGACGAACTCCCCCCTTTTAACTTCGAGCCCGACCCCATCGATCGCCGCCTTCTCATCGATCGTATTACGATTGAATATCTTTCTCAGATCTTGGATGATGACCATCTCTTCCATAAGTCCATTTTAAATCTTAGATTGCAGATTTCAGACTTCAGTTTTGCTTTTCGTTCCCCAGTCCGCAATCCGAATTCCGCAATAGAAGTTAGATACCTCTCAGATGGAGCCTCTCCTCTTTTCCCTTCTTGAGGGCAGGAAAGCCCAGAGCGAGGATGACCATGACCCCTGTGGCCATCTTGAGGTCGGTAGGTGCCAGACCCAGCCATAGACCCACCGTGATAATCAATCGGTAGATAAAAGAACCAAGGATGGCAGCAAAGGTGCTCATCCCTACGGACCTCGCCCGGAGCAAGGTCTCTCCAATAATGATGGCAGCCAGCCCAGCCACGATCATGCCGATGCCCATTCCGATATCTGCAAACCCCTGGTGTTGGGCCACCAGCGCTCCGGAGAGGGCAACAAAGGCATTCGAGATCCCCAACCCCAAGATGGTCATACTGTCTGTGTTCACCCCCAAAGTCCGGATCATCTGTTCGTTGTCACCCGTAGCCCTCATGGCCAATCCAATCTGTGTGTGAAGAAAGAGGTCGGTCAGGAACTTGCAGGCAAAGACGATCAAACCGAAGAAAACGACAATGGATAGCCATCTCATCTCCATCTGTTCAAAGGGAGTGAAGATCGTGACATCGTTGATAAGGGGGGTATTGGATCGGCCCATCACCCTCAGATTGACAGAGTAGAGGATCGTCATGATCAAGATTCCTGCTAAGAGACTATTGATCTTGAGTCGTGTATTCAGGATGCCCGTGGCACAGCCTGCCGCAAATCCAATGAGCATTGCTAGGATGATTCCGGTCAAGGGCTGAAAGCCTAAGACAATCAATCGGGCCACGACAGCCCCGCCCAGGACGAAACTTCCATCGACGGTCAAATCCGGAAAGGCCAAGATTCGAAAGCTGATGACAATCCCCAGGGCCACCAATGCATAGGCCAACCCCTGTTCTACAGAGATTTGAAGTATACCGAGGAGAATTTCCATGGAATATCAATCTATCTCCCTCCCCCTTACACGGGGGAGGGAGAAACGATTTGGAATGGACGCGCAGATCCTATTCTTTGATGACATTGTCTGCTTTTTTCAGAAGGTCAGGGGGTATAACGATTCCTTGTGCCTTCGCCGCCTTTTCGCTGACGACCAACCCGAACTTCTCCGCCGGCCCCCAGGGTATCTCCCCAGCTTTTTTGCCTTTGAGGATCTGGGCAGCCTTCTTTCCGGCTGAATAGCCGATTAGGAAGTAATCCAACCCATACGCAGCGATTGCACCTCTCGGGACGCTGCCCACATCACCGGCG
>Ga0315282_10005935_pt1 | contig 20613 bp, 17 predicted proteins | sample YL17G07_20_MG_FD_203693 | JGI IMG/M metagenome (GOLD analysis project Ga0315282, IMG submission 203693) | Sediment microbial communities from Yellowstone Lake, YNP, Wyoming, USA - YL17G07_20 | ecosystem: Environmental > Aquatic > Freshwater > Lake > Sediment | place: USA: Wyoming | collected... | reverse complement strand
ATCTTTATAAGTTCTTTTGGCTGAGCGATGACTTCGCCACATTTCTCACATTTAGAAGCCTGCAAAGGCAAATACATGGGAATGAAAACTTTAACCTTAGGCTCTGGAGAAGTTTGTTCTAGGAAAATCTTGTTTACTGGAACTCTGTTCCAATAACCGCAAACAGAACATTTCATTCTAAGATTTCTCTTCATCTTCCTTTTCCATCCTGAAATATGAGCTAAGCCTTCGAGGAATTGCCTTTGAGATAGCGTCTTTTTTCATCTTTACGATTGTCTCTCCATACTTTTCGTAGCACTTAGAGCAGAAAATTCGTGCATGGAGGGATTGTAGGAATTTGTCTTGCATGGTCTCTCTGAAGTAATATCCTTGAGGAGAGATGATGCTTCCGCAGTAGTTACATTGATGAGAGGTTCTTGCTTTTGTCCTCTTAAGATACGTTAGCGAGTTATATTTTCCCATCTTTCATCCTTACTGTTCTAGAATCGAATTTCTGACTTTATTTTGTGAACATCTCTAAGTAGCTGATATAGTTTGACTATCTTTTCCCAGTTGACTATTCTCGCATCATCTCTCATTTCATGGAATGAGCCTTCGAGAAGCACTTTTGCTTGAGCCATATATGATTCGGTAGTTACTAAGAATGGCTTACTATTCCATTTATCCCATGTGTGTTTCAGTTTTGTTAAGGCTTCGTAAAAATTGCCAGCCAATTGAACTTCAAAAGCCCATTTGGGGTTTCCTGTTGTTATTGTCTTCCAGACGACATCTAGACGAAGATTGTCTATAGGGTATTCAACTTCAGCTATTTTACCTTCAATTTTCCCTATCTCACGCAACATGTCCCGGATTTCATTGTGTTTTGGAATGGTAGTGAGTCCCTTTACTTCTATGGTTGTTCTTTTGGCTATTTTGGGTTTTAGTTTCAGTAAGCTTGAAATGTCTTGTGGCAGCGGATTCAATTTCATAACATTTTGTATAATTTGATAGTCCGATTCTGAGATCGGTCTTCGCATGTTTGCAGGAGTTCCTTGAACATAGACTCCCCATTTCTGTTTGTTCTTGATAAAGCTTAGTTTCTGAACTAGTTCTTTTACATTAGCTAAACCTTCCTGGACAATCTTCACCTTTGTTTGGTAAGGATACTTGATTCTGCGTTCTTCCATTTCGTCTATCCAAACAACCTCCGCTGCTGGGTGCCAATCTTCTAGCGTTTCAATTATGGTGCAAAAGGTCTCGGTACCGCTAACGTATAAAACGATAAAATCGCCTTTGCTGACTTTTTGAGCGAGATTCTCGCTCCTCAGTGCCCATATTTTCTTCTGCCTTGCGATTTGCCAGTTTTCGGGCGTAACTGAAAAAACCCAGTAAGAAGTATTCAATTGAATCACATGAGTACTGTTTGGTCGATTCCCGATTTAAGTTTTCTTTATAAGGCGCACAGAGCGTAGCCTACATAGTGAGCCGAGGAAACATAACGGCAACCATCATATGGTTCGCCATAACAACAGGCGCCACAGCAGGACTAAGCTACTACAAAGAAAAGCAATAGTTGAGGTTTAGCGCAGTATTCTTGAAGTGTTATCGAAGCCTTGTGGAGATTTGATGACCTCAAACAGTCTTTCTCTCTTTGCTGCTTGATGAACACAGTTAAGAAGATAATTTTTGGTCACAAATACCACAGCGGGAGTATCCTCAAGTATACTTGTAACCATGCTGAGCGATTCACCATCAAGGGTTCCTTCGTAGGCTAACAGAACAGAACTTGGCTTAACTTCGGCAATCATCTGCTGGTACGTCATAATCTCCTTAGACACACTCTTATCAGTCAGAGGAGGTTTCCATTCTCCAATGCTCTTGCACTCAACTAGACTTTCTATGCCATTTGTGATTAGAATATCTGGGTTGTTTTCAAAGAACCGAATTGTATGTTTTTTTGTGCACCGATCAGCCATCTGTCCTTGATATTTATTTGCGTTGAAATCAAGTATCCTTAGAAACAGTGCGACTTCCTTTTCGAAATCGCTCTTGTATTGGCTCAAGACTCCTACCGATGGCATAACCGAAGAAACCTTTGTAAGAACAGGTTCTGAAATCGTAGGCGCCCTGTTCGCAAAATATTCTGTCTCTTTCTTCCTTACGTTCTCGTGTTGTTGCTGTAAAGAGAACCTCAACTCATCAATTTCGTCGAGTTCTGTGGCATCTAGCACTTCTTCGATTTTGACATCATATGTTTGTCCTAGTCTTTTGATGAGGGATTTGACCATGTTCGCTTCTTCGGGCGGAACGTCATACTCGAATGTAAAGTCAACTTCTGATTCCATTCTTGAGTAATCATCAGCGAATTTTAGTTTTGGCTTTTCTTTTAACTCCTCTATACATTCTCGTGCTTTCGTTTCTATGAGTCCGGTCGGTAACCTTTGGTTTAGTAATTTCGGACCTGCAGTTAAGTTCCTTGCTCTCAAGAATCGATAAAACAATATAAGTGCAGCTTTAAGCGGCGCTCCATCACCCAAATCAGCATACCATAATGGAATTTTGTTCCGGTAAATAGAGAGAATGTGTAAGCCTCGATCTGTCAAGTTGTACCATCTGCCTCCAACGCCAAGCAAATCTCTGGATGTTATAAGACCAAGGGCTTCGCACCAATCGAGCAGGGGTCTTATGTTTCGGGTCATATTTCTCTCTAGTTCTTCATCAATCTCGTAAGTTCGATAGAACTCTGAGAGAAGTTTTTTATCAACTCCGCCGTATTTGCTGACTGCGGATAATGTTAGCCTTGTCTTTCTATCTGCTAAGAGTGGGTCACACCTCTCTGGACCTGTTGCCATTGCTATTTGGTGTTCATGGAGCCATTTCTGATATTCCAAAGCATAGAGGATATACAAACAGGGTCTGGATCTGAGTTTTACGTATTGTTTGCTTTGTTGAAGGTCAAAGACGTTTGTCAGTTTGAGCCTCATAATCTTATCGATGAGAACTGCTTCTTCTTTCGCATCTTTGGGGCACTCCTCATCCAGACCATACGTCTTAAGCTGCTTTCCAGCTGTGGTAGACCAGTAACCAAATGGTCTTCCACTCCTACTTAAAAGACCAATGTAAGATGCGGTTAGGAGATGATCCCTAGCTCTCCTCATTATCCTGTCTTTTATTTTAAATCTTCTTAATTTGCTGAGACCCCTTTTAGCCAAAACCATGCCGATTTCTTCATCGCCGGGAAATTTCTTCTTAGCATTAAGGTCCGTTACAGCGTTAGCAATCGTCCGTATGCGAAACAGGTTATGAACCCGCGTGATGGGCTGGGTAAAGGCTATTCTTCTCTTCATTCCATCCTCACTTAGTCAATATTACGATACTCTCTCTCGAGATTGTTTTTCCAGTAGGTGTTGTCCATGGAATAAGCTTCTGCGGAATTTCTCTAAAGAACGATGTCTCGTGAGAGAAACCAGCTTCGTTTGCAAGCTCTACAGTTACTTTTTCCATCTCCAACCGCTTTTTTCTTATGGACCTATCTCCAATGACTATGCAGCAGTAAGAGTGCCTCTTCAAGACCCTACGCATTTCTTTCAATGCGCTAAGGTAGTCAAAGAAAAAGGGCAAGGCGTCTCTAATTCTATCCTCATCATACTTGAAAATATCTTTCATAAGTGTCGCCGCAGTCGGAGATGGTAAAGCATCTAGGAGTTCTTTGGCATTTGCTGTAGCCACAGCACCTAGAGTCTGTTTTTCCGATTCTTTTATGGCCTTTCCATCGAGTCTTAGCCACAGAAGCGAAAATTTGGCCCATCTAGAATAACCAACAGTGTTTTTCTCCTCACCATACGGTGGAGAGGTTACTATGGCGTCAAACTCTTGGTCCTCGAAGCGCAATTTTTTTGCGTCTGCTTGTATAACCGAGACGACTGGTTGCTTTGGATTCCATTCCGACTCTGTATTCTTAATCTTTCTTGTAAACAGCTTTACTTGGCGAAAACATTCCATTAATTTCCTCTCGAATTGAGCAAGAACATCAGGATTAAAATCAGATAGCTTCTCTTCCTGCATGGTTCGTATGAATCTACTCGACCTAAGATCTATGTTAGAAGTTCTGAATACAGTGTCCGAGAAGGCAACCTTGAGCAGGTCTTTCACGTCGTTATCCTTGACCTCTTCTATCCTCTGATACAAAAACTCTAATTCTCGCGCTACAGATTCCTTGAACCAATGCAAGAGGTTCCAAAAAAGGTATTTGGGGGCATCTGGCAATGTTCCTTTCTTTTTCGCGTCCGCATAAGTGCTTTCTAACCTCTTGAGAAACTCTACGGGATCAAAATCAACAGCAGTGAAATCTATCGGTGTAGCCTTAACCTTTGCAAGAAGCACAGCGAAGGGATTGATGTCGATACCAACCGAATATCTTCGAGTAAGCCTTGCTTCAACTAGCGTTGTACCGCTTCCACAGAACGGATCTAGGACTTTTTCTCTTTCGTTAGAATATCTCAGAATCAAACGTTTTGCTATTTGAGGTATCATCCTTGCTGGGTATTCATGTAACCCGTGGGTCAAATATGATGTGTTTGCTCCAGCGAAGTTCCAATCTTCTTCGATCTTCTCTCCTGATAGAGTTGTCTGAACCTGCCTCTTCTTTGACATCTTTATGTCTTCTACTCTTTGCAAGCTGCTGACATACTCCTAATCTACTGTTTAGTTGATTAGTTTTAAATAGTTGCTGATTGAGAACAAGGTCCTATTCCTAAGATTGTTTGGCGAAGACTTGCTTTTTGTGGATCATCTGTAGTTTGTGAGAGTTGGAACATAATTGTAAGATTTAAACGTAAGTCTAAAGTTATCCGGTCCCACCAAAGCCCCTTTTAGCGAGACAGGCGGTTCTGGAGCACTAAGGTTGAAAATATCCTCAATGGAATACTAAAAAGCTAATACTTGCGTCACTATATGCACGTTCGCTCAATCCTCTGGGCAGGGTTCTGACCAGCCATAGATCAAAATACAAAGACCAGCAGCATTCCAGAGAATCAGAATTGCCCATATGATAGTCCTCCACAAAGCCTGATATTGCCATGACTCATACAAAAGGTATGGTTTATTAATGAAGACATCGGCTGACAAACCGATTCCAGTGATAATAAGAAAAAGCCCGATCAAAATTCTTTTGAGACACCTCTGCTTCTTTTCTGTATCGGTCAATTTTATTCTCCTATCCCAAAGTAGGGATGCCATATAGCTGAACTGATGTGCAAGTTATATATTTTAACCATTGTAATAACTGTTTGTGGGGGTCTCATTATCAAGGTATTAAATCGCGATGAGATTGCCAAGCTAGGTGGCAAATTAATCACACCTTTTGACAAAGAATGCTTAACCCCGGTGGGATATGATCTGAGAGTAGGTGGCAGGATGGTCAATTTTCGAACAGCCAATGAGGAAACTCTGAGCACATCTTCTTCAATAGTAATTCCGCCAGGTGAACGGTTTGCGGTTGAAACCTTGGAAAAGATACAACTGAAGAATAACATGTTTGCATTTGTTTTTACGAAGGTAAGTGTTTTGTGGGACGGTTTGACCAGTCTGGGAACCAAGATTGATCCAGCGTTTTCGGACAATATGTGGCTTATTTTTGCAAATGACTCAAGCAGACCTTACACTTTGAAGTACGGAAAGAAAATATGTAATGTGATGTTTTTGGAGTACGATAACCCAGCAGAGAAAATAGATATGCGTGGTCGCCCCCCTTTGCTTGCGGTTCCAGCGTCTCTGCCGACTATTTCAGACTCTTCACAAGAAGAAGATATCAAAACGAATTTCGGATATGGAATTTCTTCTGTGGTCAGTTACTTCCGACCAAAAATAGAGAAGCACACGAGAAGATTGAAGAATTTGGAAAAATTCAAAAGACGCATAACATATTTTGTGTTTACCGTTTCCGCTTCAGTGATTGCAGGTCTCATTATTTGGCTATTGACTCGTTAAGAGGTTTTGATCAATGGCAGAAACCAGATCGTCAAGCTCAAAGCAGTCCTCTGGCAAGAACCTTAGTTTTAGTATCATAGACAACTCAACCCTCCTTTCATTGATAGAGAACACAGGTCTCGTTGAACCCTTTGAGCGAGAGTTAATTTCGTGTAGCGGTGTTGACTTGCGATTAGCAAATGAGTATTGCTTATTAAAACACGTCAACAGGGTGTATGACACACATAGAAGAAACCCACCAAGCCTCTATTATAGTAAAGACAAGAAGTCCGAACTCTTGGTCAATCCGAACGACAGATTTTTGGTTTGTACGATTGAACGATTGAAAATGCCGAGAAATCTGATGGGATTTGTAGGCCTCAGAAGTAGTTATTCTAGACTTGGTCTCCAAATGCCTGTAGGCTTTATCGATCCAGGTTTTGTAGGTCAATTGACTATGGAAATCAGTGGAGGGGCTTTTCCCGTTCTCCTTCATTCAGGAGACAGGGTGTTTCATGTAGTCTTCGCAACAATGAAAGAAACAGCCGAAAATGCTTACAACGGCAAGTATCAGAATCAGAAAGGCGTTACTCTGCCAATTTTTCCTGAATAGCACATACGCTGGTGATGTAATGGGGAATTGGATAATAAGATGGAATTTTCATAAGCCAAACTACTCACCAGACGAAGAAGCTCTTGTAAGTTTTTGGATTGAGAATAGTAATGAAAATCTATTTGGAAGGTTCTCTTTAGTTAACTCATCTCTCTCCACTAGGCGAAAGTGTCGTTCCAGCAGCTGACTTTTATAAAGTTAAAGACAAAGCACAGTTTTTGCACGGAGGCTCTCCACAATTGGTTAGGATTCAGTGCAGAGTCTCTAGGAAACGGTACCTACACAGCAAGCGCGTGTACGAGTATGAACGTGTCTCTCTGCACATTCCCAGAAAATATCACGAATTGATTAAGCCGTTTCTCAATCAGGATTTTGACGTAAGCGTAGCTACAGAGAAAGACATTATCGTCATCACTCTCACACCGCAGAAAACAGTTCAACAAGTAGAACGTTCGTCCTAGTGCGCACTATTCAACATTCGTCTATATTCTTTTCAAGAGGGGCTCGATGCGCTTTCGACCTCAGATCTTCATAGAGCTTTCTGCCGGCCTCCGTTATTTCTCGAATATTGCGTGGAGAGTCCTTTTTGAGGTAACCTTCATTCCTCAATCTCGTAAGTTCCCATCTGGCACGGTATTCCCATTGAAGCATATTTCCACGTGGGATTTTTTCATGGTCTCTTTCTGCGCGCGCGCTCTATTTTCTACTTATGTTGAATGATTTCTGTCTCTCATTCTCTTAACATTCCATCAGGAGGAAATTCTATGTAGGTGGCCTAAAATCATGGATATTAAGATTAGGAAAAAACAGTTTTCACTTTTGCTTTATTCTATTCTAGTCGATAACAAAATATTTTAGTCTATACGCCTAATAAAACTTCAACTTGAGAAGAAAAAAAGGATGAGTTGGTTGCGAAGGTAATTGAAAAGTTTTCTGAAGGGGTCAAATGCCTCAAGATAAATTTCGAAACGAAGTTGGGCAGTCTTTGAGAGATTTCGGATTTGAAGCTTATTGGCCAAATGATCCTATAGCGATATCCGAACTTGAAACATCAGTCACTAAGCCTGAGGAAGTCGAGATTGATATTATTGCAAAGCTAGAGAAGATAGGTTTTCTAATCGAAGCAACAACTCAGAAAGATAAGAACAAAGAAAAAATAGACAAGTTTTTAATGAAATACAAAGCGATAAAGAATAGTAGGCTTCCTAAAGTTGAACTTGCCAAGCGCTTTTCCGGCATACCTGAAGAAAAAAAAGATGATTTTAGCGACGTTGAAGAATGGCGAGCTATATATGTGGGAACTTCGCCAGAACTGATATACAAAGAAATTAAACCAGAAGACTTTGATGCGAAGGAAGAACTTAAAATTATTAATGTAGATGATTGGACTTATATTTTAAAGTTAGCTAAGGCTATCGGAAAATGTGCATGTTTTGAGATACTTTCATTTTTGGGAATAGAATCTTTCCTAGAAAAAGAGTATGAAGATGTCAGGCACTTTAAATTCCATCTAGTTAAGGAATGTGAAATAACTGAAATCGTAGGAAAATCTTTGAAAGCAGATATATTTCTCTTTTCATCGCCTCCAGAGTTTTTGCTAAGAACCTGTAAAGTTTGGCGCTTTTATGGACTCCGGGACCCCGATGTAAAGACATATTTTCAAAGAATGTTGAATAATAATAAACTAGAAGGAATCAGGAAAAATTTCATCAAAAACAGTTTCAAACGTTCATTTCCAACGCCTATAACAGTCGTGCTTCCACCAGAAGCTGAAATTAAGAATAATAAATTAGCTATTCCATTTAAATATGGTTCCTTAACTATTATAGATGGACAACATAGACTTTATTCATATGCTACCTTGCCTTCTGAGATTAAAGAGAAAGCTAAGATTTTGGTAAATGGTATAAAGTTCTATAGCAACGACCCTGGAGAAATAGGAAAATTCTCTGCCCGCACTTTTATGGATATAAATAGAGAGCAAGTAAAGGTAAAAACATCATTGCTTTATTCAATTGCTTACGATCAAATGGGTGATACGTCAAATGAATCCTTAGCCGGAAAAGTTATTGCAGAATGTAATATGAATAAGAACTCACCGTTACATGACCTGTTTGAAGGGCGCGCTTTAGGTAGAAAATCAAAGCTGGGGATTCAGAGGATTAGCATCGTAGAAGTAGCAAATAAATTAGCGAGAATAATTGGAAATATAAGAGACACAAATAGCCAGAAAGCAAAGAATGTTGCAACGCTTTTGAACAAAGAATATCTCTCACCAGAAGCAGAAAAATTGATAGAAGTTACAAAAAGCTTATTTAATGGGTACTTCAAAAAAGTTAGAGAAGTTTTTATAAACGATTGGAAGCCCTTCACGAAGTCGCTCATCTTTAAGACCAAATACATAGCGGCGTTTACACTCCTACTGGATGATTTTATCGGCCGATGCGCAGATTTTGTTGAAATCCAAGAATATCTAATGAAATCAAGAAATAACCTGAAATCGAATTCAAAATGGAAACATTCGGCCTCACGAATACCAAAAGAGGAGAGAAAACAAATCTTTCACGAAAAAAGAGAAGCGGTTGTACCTGTAAAGTTTAGTACCGAAAAAATTGCTGAAAGCCTGAGATGGTATGAAAGTAATACTAAAACTTTTTCGGTGGTGAAATGAACTTCAAAAATTTGAAAATCAAACCAGCTTACGACTCAATGGAGGATGATATACTTAGTTCATTTTATATCCCAGTTCTCTGTGATGCAAAAGTTTTTTTGATTTAAACTTCCAAATAGGTTTTTTAAACTTCCAAAAACTTATTAGAAACTTCCAAAATAACAGTGAAGCATGACCCAAAACTCAATCCAAGAGTCAAACGTAACCGATTTTTTAGAAGGATTGAAGAACGCCGACTCCTTTAACTATCTGTTTACAGCACTTCGGGGTATTCAAGCAGGCCGAGAATACTACTTAGCGATGTGCCCGTTGCGACTCATTCCGAAGCTTTTCCTTTTTGACGAAAAGGAACTTCCTCCAGATCTTCGGGCTCAACGGACTCTCAACCGTTCGCGTATTCCTAGCATTTGCCGATATATCGTTGATAGCCCTAAAGGCTATACGTTCTCTTCCATTACAGCCTCTATTGATGGGCGTGTAGAATTCAAACCTCTTTCTGATTCTGGTCCAGCAAGCAAAGCGGGATACCTCATAGTCCCTATGTCCGCTAGACTCTTGATAAACGATGGACAGCACAGACGTGCAGCTATTGAAGAAGCTTTGAAGCTCACGCCAGAATTGGGTTCTGAAACCATATCTGTAGTCCTCTTCGTCGATGCGGGCCTTAGGCGCAGCCAGCAAATGTTTGCTGACTTGAATAAACATGCAGTGCGCCCAACTATGTCACTTAGTGTGTTATATGACCATCGAGACCCTTTGGCTCGCCTTTGCGTAAGATTAGTTGAGAAGGTTCCAATATTCAGAAACCTCACCGAATTAGAAAAAACGACAATCTCTAATCGTTCTTTGAAAATGTTTACTCTAAGCAGCATATATCAAGCCACAAAAGCTTTGCTAGGAAAAGGTTCAAGGCTGGAACCAATAACGGAGGAAGAGGAACAATTAGCGATGGAATTTTGGAGTGAAGTAACAAGTCATATCGTGGAATGGCGACTGCTGCTAGAAAACAAAGTTCATGCAAGCGAACTCCGGAAAGCTTACGTACATGCGCACGGTATGGCTTTGTTGGCTCTAGGTCTAGCAGGTCGGACCCTTATCTCTCAGTATCCCCAGAAATGGAAGAGCCATTTGCGGAAATTAGAACGAATTAACTGGTCCCGTTCAAACACTGAACTTTGGGAGGGACGTGCTATGCATTCGGGCCGCATTAATGCATCCAGCAATAATGTCGCTCTCACTACAAACGCATTGAAGAAAACCTTACGTATACGTTTAACCAAGGAAGAAAAAGATTTGGAACACCGTTTCTCACTTTCCTTTAAGGAGGGGAAATTGTAGTGGTATCAGACGCAGAGAATGGAGAAAAGTATGTATTCTATACTGGGAAAGCCCTTCGTGACATGCACAACGAGATACAGGAAGTATATTTAGCTGATGAAAGGCCTTGGGTAGTAGGTTATAGTGGAGGAAAAGATTCGACCACAGCCCTTCAATTAGTTTGGAACGCCATTGCTGAGCTTCCTCAACAAAAACGGAAAAAAATTGTGTATGTTATATCATCCGACACTCTGGTTGAAACTCCAGTTATCGTGGACTTTATCAATCAGACTATTCAACGTGTTAATGAGGTAGCGATTCAAAAAAATATGCCATTTCAAGCTGAAAAGCTGAAACCACCTATTACACAGAGTTTTTGGGTGAACTTAATAGGTCGAGGCTATGCTGCTCCTCAACAAAGCTTTAGATGGTGCACTGATCGCCTAAAGATTCAGCCATCAAATAAATTTATAATGGAAAAGATTTCAAAACATGGCGAAGTAGTTCTAGTGTTAGGAGTTCGTCGTTCTGAAAGTATGGCTCGAGCTCAAGTGATGAGTCTTTACCGAATTCAGGGCACCGTTCTTTCTCGGCATTCAAACTTTCCTAGAGCTTATGTATATACACCGATCGAAGACTTAACTGTGGACGATGTGTGGGGTTATCTTCTTGATAACCCTTCTCCCTGGGGAAACAATAACAAAGACTTGCTAACTCTTTACCAATATGCCACTGGAGAGTGTCCACTCGTAGTGGATGATACCACTCCAACATGCGGGGGGAGTCGTTTTGGATGTTGGGTTTGCACTCTAGTTGAACGCGACAAATCTATGGAATCACTTATCACATCTGGAGAGGAATGGATGCGACCTCTTCTTGAGATTCGTGACTTTCTTGCTTCTACACAAGATCCAAAAAACAAGTCATTGTACAGAGAGTACAAACGCAGGCAAGGTATGGTCTCATTCAAAAGTGATGGCTCGGGCGTAATTTCCAGAGGACCGTACAAGCTTGAGGTTTGCAAGGAAATCTTGAGGCGTGTACTAAAAGCACAGGTGGATGTTAGAAGCAAAGGCCCAGACCCAAATATGCAGTTGATTCTGCCTGAAGAAATCCATGAGATCAGACGAATATGGCGGACGGAACGGGGAGACTGGGAAGATTCTTTACCGAAGATCTACCGCGAAATCACCGGCTCCGACCTTGAATGGATCAGAGATGATTTGGGCTCTTTCTCAGGAAAGGAAAGCCGATTACTCGAAGAAATCTGCAAAACACATGAGGTCCCAGCTCGGTTAGTCACAAAACTTCTTGACGCTGAAATGCAGCTGCAAGGCATGAGCAGACGCTCGTCCATATACAACAAGATTGAAAGAATATTGGCTGAAGAATGGCGAACCGAAGAAGACCTACTTCGATACTTTCAAGATAACAATCCAGCCCCGAAAAATGCACCAGGAGGACTAAAGTGATCTTCACGAGGATTGAAGTTGAGAATTATGGTGTGTTTCGGGGCAAGCAAGTTTTTGATTTGCGACCAATAAAGTCAAGCAACCTTCAACGACCCATCATTTTATTCGGAGGAAAGAATGGATCAGGTAAGACAACACTTTTTGAGGCTGTTCGGCTTTGTTTATATGGTAGCAGTTTCCAAGGAAAGAAACTCCCCAAATTCTTATATCACAAACATCTTCGCCAACGTGTTCATCGTTCGTTGAAAGCCCCTGATCCCACTGCATCCGTAAGTGTAGAGTTCAACTATGCTCAGACAGGGCGCATTGATACATACTTAGTAAAGCGGTCTTGGACATGTAGTGATGTAGAAATCATTGAATCCCTTGAAATCTATCAAAATGGTGCACATTTACGAGATATAGGCGAAGAGCAATGGCAAGACTTTCTAATGGAACTAATTCCTTTGGGCGTGTCTAGACTTTTCTTTTTTGATGGTGAGCAAATTCAGAATCTAGCCGAGGAAGAAACTGATAACAGATACCTTATTAGTTCTCTTCATTCACTCCTTGGACTTGACCTAGTAGAACGTCTTCAAACAGACCTCAGAATATACCTTCTTCGAAAAGCGAAAGAAGAAGATAGACAATTTGAGACGGAGCTCTCCACGTATGAGAACAAGAGAAAAGCATTAGATGAGCTGGTTGACGCGATTCAACAGAAAAAAGCTCATGTTCAAAGCCAAATCGACCGTATCCAATCTGAGATAGAAGGGCAAGAACATCAAATAGCAAAAGAAGGCGGTGGGTTTGCCAACAAGCGTGAGGAGCTCAAAGCTTTACGCAAAAAACTTGAAGATGAGACAGAGTCCACAAAAGAGAATATTCGAAACCTTTGTTCAGATTTACTTCCGTTTGCGTTAGTCCCAGACTTGTGCAGTGCTTTGCGCAATCGCCTCCTCAAAGAGGAGAAATATGAGCAGAAGAAAGCGGCTGTTGCAGCTTTAGACTCCATTTTAGGAGACTTCATTAAAGAAGTTCAAAGCGAACAATTCTGGGAAGAGACTGGACTTCCAGTTGACCAGAAAAATAAGATAACAAATAAGATTGCTGAAACCCTAAAACGAAGCATCAAGTTTACAGATGACAATTCCGCTCAAATAGTTCACCAACTCTCTTCAATGGAACGAAGCCGGCTTATGGACTGGATCGACAAGGCGTTAAATAGCATTCCAACAGATCTAAGGCAGCTTACTGCCACCCTGGAAAAACTAGTGAGACAAAGACAAGAAGTTGATAACTCCCTGTTTCGCGCTCCGCAAGATGATGTACTTCACCCCTTCATTCAAAAATTAAGCAGTTTACATACGGAGCTTGGTGTCCTTCAGGAAAATTATCGCAATCTTGAAGAAGATCTGCGCAAGGCGCAATATGAACTAAACCAAGTCAAACAACAAATCGATAAAAAGGTTGAACAGAAAATACAGTTGCAGAACCTTTCTCAGCGTCTATCACTCGCGAAAAAAGTCCAAACCGTTCTCCACGAATATGTCGACCATCTTAGGCAGGAGAAGATTAGAAGTCTCTGTGATGCCTTCTTGGAATGTTTCAAATGTCTTTCCAATAAAGAACATCTTATAGAAAGGGTAGAGATTGACCCGAATAGCTTCTCCATAACTTTGTGGGGCGAAAAAGGACAAACAATCCCTAAGAATCAGCTAGCGGCAGGTGAGAAACAAATCTATGCCGTAGCCATGCTTTGGGCATTGGCCCGCACTTCAGGCCGTCCATTGCCTTTCATAATAGACACGCCACTGGGAAGATTAGACGCAGAGCATCGAGAGAACATTGTTCAATACTTTTTCCCAAATGCAAGTCATCAGGTCCTAGTTTTTTCTACGGACACTGAGATAGACCAACAATACTTTGAGGAGCTGCAGCCATACGTCTCAAAAGCGTATCATTTAGTGTTTGATGAAAAAGCCGGAATGACTACGGCATCAGTTGGATACTTCTGGGAAGGTAAAAAAAGAGGAAGTCATAGCAGATGAGCTTCAACAGAATTAGAATAAGTAAAAGCGCGACCGTTCGGCTGTCTATGCTCAAAGGACGAACCGGGCTAACACCGAACATCTTGTGCAGAATAGGACTATGTCTTTCCCTAAGTGAGCCATCTATTCCAGATCATAAACGCTTTGACGAGAATGGACAGGAATTCAATCGGTATACTCTAACAGGAGAATTGGACGGGTTTTTTATTGCCCTACTCAAGGAGAGACTTCTGCGCGATGGCTTTGACATAGAAAAAGACTTGCTTCCGCAATTCAGAGCCCATCTAAATAGAGGAGCAATTGCCCTATTTGACAAAGTCAAAGACCTTGGAGACTTGGACGAACTTCTTCCACATCAAATATAGAATTACCTTTGAAATGCGCTATATGATTAGCCTTTTTAAAGAACCCTTCCGCTCAGGAGTTCTTCGATACGTCCAGGCCAAACTTTCTTTGCTTCTTCGAACATGCGAGACAAATCAAGTATACCTTGCTCTTGGTATTCTCGGTAAAGTTTTTCCAAACCTCCATCTGCATACGAAAGCAACTGTGACCCCAAGTCCCGTTTGTCCGAACCTTTACACCATGCTCTGACAAGAAGATCAATTAGCTCTCTTTGCTCGCTCATGTTCCATTCTCCTTCTCTATCTTTAAGCTGTGAAAGTCTAATGATGTCATGCTTTGGCTTCTTTACCGTTCGCAAGTTGTGCAATACTCCGAGTGCCAGAGCAAAGGTGAAAAGATGCACTCTCAGTTTGAACAGCTTCTTAACATCACATAGTTCATCATAGATTTCAGGGTAAGCAGTGCGAAGCATGAATTCCTCATCTAAAACAGTTGTTGAGGACATTTACTTCATTACTCCTTTGAGATAATCGTTGCATCAGGATTGGCGGGATCCCTAGTCATATGCCATTCAGAGGACACGTACTTTCCAATTGGTTCTATGTCAGTGTCAGTTAGTTCATTGGGTTGATAAAGAATCACTATCTGCGGTCCTATTTTAGGATAATATTTGATTAGATTATTTTTGTGCACAGGGTCAAGTCTGCCTATAGGAGTATCAATAACAACTGGGGCTTCCCTTGCTGTGTATCTGTTCAATGCTGCTATGAATGAGGTCGCTATTATCTGACTCTGGCCTGCACTGGGAGCTTGAATCCAAACTGGCAATGTCGTTCCGGCTACAGTCTTGATTTTTAGCTCGAAATTGTCGGTAATTTCTATTCCTCGGTACAGTTTAGGATTGTTTGTTAGACAGTTAACAAAAATATCGGAAGCGAGCTGCTGAACTTCTTTCCTCGTCTCGTCTACCAAACTTTCTATCGCAACATTGATTGCACTTTTGCAATCTTTGCAGGACTGCAAGTGTTGACTTTTGAGTTTGATATCTTTGTTCATTTGCTCTTCATCAACCAGCTTATTTCGCATTCTTTCAAGGCTAGCATTCTTTTCGGTAATAATGCCGTTGTTTTCGTCTCTTTTTCGTCTGTAAGTCTCGAAATCGTCTGCGGCATTTTTTCGTGTTGTTTCCTTGGCTCTAATGTCGAAGCTCAGGTCTTTCTGTTCGCCGATTTCCTTGTTCAGTTTTTCAATCTCGTCTTCGCAAGCAGCAAGACCCGTCTCCAAACCAGCTTTCCTTGACTCCAGTTCATAAAATCTCCTTTCGAGCGCTTTTCCTTCAGTCCTTAACAGCAACTGCACCGCGCGCTCTCCTAGAAATTCCACAGGTCTCTCCTCGAATTTTTTGTCAAGCAATTCTTCAAATCTCGCTCTGATTTCCGGAGTTATCTCTCTTTCGCAGATACACGTGTCGCTTTCCCAAGATAGCAATGCGCTAATTGCTGTTCGCTTCCAATCAGGAACCTGAGAGACACCCATTTCGGAAAGTTTTTCCAAGAGGGGGTTAACGAGAAGAACCCCTATGTGCCTATTAAAATCGCGTTTTTCTTCCTTAATGGCCGCTATCTCATCTCTCGCTCGAGCCTTTTCCTGTTCTTTTATTGCTCTTTCATTGACTTTCTCTTGAATTGCCATATCCTTCATAAGTTCTCTGTCGCACGATTTGATAACTTCTTGCAGTTCTTCCATCTTCTTCTCTAGTTGTCTATTTTCCTCACGCAGTTTATCGATTTCGTTCCCTAGCTCTTGAACCGCTTTAGCTTCGGTGCTTCGCTGAGCCACCTTTGCCAAGAAATTATTGAGATCACGACCTAGTTCTTGTTCTATAACCTCAAGGTCTTCTCTAGCATTAAGTAGTTCTCGAATACCTAAAACCATCTCAATTGCATGTCGCACATCCTCAGTAGGTGGATGTTGGGTATACTTTTGGATATCTTCACCATCAAAGAGGAAAAATTGAGACGCATCTTCTGGTAATATCGCTTCTATATAGTCGTTATATTCTTCTATGTCCTTAAAGTGCTGTGGCTCCCCACCTTCATAAACGTCAAGTCCTTCTGATTCAATTTCAGGCAACTCGCCAAGTTCAGCTTTACGAAAGTCAATCGACCTTATAATGTCATAGATCTTACCTTTATGCTCGAATATCAATTTGACAAAAGTTCTGCCATTTCCTTTAACGCGAGCTGTTCGATTTGCATGTCTGGCCAGATCCTCTCGCGGGTTTGTTCCTCTATACGCCAAAGGAAGCCTACCATATAAACAGAAGTATATTGCCATAAAAACGCTCGTCTTTCCCACGTCATTATTGGCTTTTATCAAAACAAGTGGCTTATCTTCAGTAGTTGTCAAAGTCAAAGTGTGTCGACCGTAGAAAGGTCTAAAATTCTGCAATATCAACTGTTTGATTTTCACTTTTTATCATCCTCTTTTAAAGCGGTAATGAGAATGTTCCGCAGATCAACCCGAATATTGCGTCGCTTACCCTTATGAACCACCCTCGCTTCAGCATTGTAAATTTCGGTCAGAACCCCTTCTCTAAGATTGAATTTAGCTTCTGCTGTTCTCAAAACTTTCTTAATGTGTTGTTCAGAAGACATACAACTCACCTCACAGATTTGCAAGGCCCTCCATTCCGTAAGGTTTTAACTCCAAGCGAACTATGTTCCTCGCCTCAGCCCAATTATCCGCAGCATCAATTAGCTGCATCATTCTCTCCAACTCTTGCCGAATTAAAGTCTCAGCAACCTTCATTTCTCCCATATCCAAGACCTTTGGAGGCAATACAATTATGTCATTTAGAACCGCTACCTTCCCTTTAAGCCCTCGCAATATGCGCCCTCGCCTTTGAACGAACTCTCGGGTGCTACTTGAACTCGCAATAATAATGCACCCTCGGCACTCAGGCACATCAAACCCTTCATCTAAACACCGGATTGCTAACAGTATTTCCACTTCACCATTTCGAAAGCTTTCAAGCACTTTTTCCCGTTGCCAACTATCCGTTCTTTTGCTTGTGTAAATTCCAAAACTTAGCGCTTTTTCCTGCAGTATGTTCCTCACCCCAACTAATTGCTCGTCATCTTCACAGAACACAATAAGTGGGTGAGTTGAGTCTGAATCCATAATCTCCTTGAAAACCCGATTTTTGTCTTTAGCCTTCTTCTTAATTCTTGCACGTTCTTCACATAATCGCTCAAGCCTCGTCGAGGTTTCGAATGTGGCTGTCGTTGGCAGTTCTTTGGTTTCAACCTGTGGAGGCTCTTTCTTGGTCTTCTGGTCAAGTCTTGAACTTTCTTTTGTAATTTCTTCGGTAAGACGGAAAAATTCATCAAATTCTGATCGATCTAGGAAAGCGAAATGTGGGAAATATTGATAATGACTAAGCCAGCTGTCCCTTATGGCATCTTTCAACGAGTATTCGTAAATAGTAGGTCCGATGTACTCTATGGTTTTTAGAGTTCCTTCCGGGTCCCAATACCGTTCAGGAGTAGCGCTTAGTCCAAGGCGTCGAGAACTAGGTATTTCTGTACATCGTTGATATGTTGGAGCACCAAGGTGATGCACTTCATCGCAAACTACCTGAATTGTTTCTTCAGAAATGCCTTTCCAAAAGAGAAGGAAGCCCTCACTCGAAGCTGTTTTCATCATGGCTACAACGTATAATCGATTTGAAGGTGACCAGTTCTTTCCTAGCCTTCTTATTTCAGCAAGTTTGGAAGGCAGCAGCTCTCTCCATTTAAAATCGCCACTACAGCAGATAATCTCAGCTGATTTGTCAAACGAGGGAATGTCCTTCTCCACCCACTGCCGTAGAATGGTATCCGTGGGCACTAAAATAAGTGTGACCATCGAGCGAGGAGCTATGTTTGAAGCAGTAAGAGCGGCAAGCGTTTTACCAGTGCCTGTAGCCATTGCCATAATGCCCTTGTATTCGTTCTTGACCCAAGCTTGAATTGCTTCCGTTTGATGAGGCCATAGCCTTTTCTCTCTACTTGTGCGATAGTGTCGCTCAAGATGTAGCTTATCTACACTTTCAGGAGCCAGCTCTATCAACTTGTCACGGACGGCTGTGGGAATGTCAATCACAATGGCTCGCTTAGCCAATCCATTCCAATATTTTTCAAATTTCTCAATATCACTTTTCACGTAAGTGTCCTCGCCATGGACCCATTCCCTAAAAACTTTAAACTCTTCTATACTGCGCAACCAGCCTGTTTCAGACTCATTAACAGAGCCACTAAAAGAGATGTTGTTGGGCGGATTACCACCATCTGAAAGTATGCCGACCTTTTGGTGATAAATTCCTTCATTTATATCCCAAGCAGTTTCATGGGCGTCTAAAGGCACGGCGATTTTGATTTCAAGTTTATTGTTAGCCACCATCCACGCCAAGGCTCTGACGTGATCTTTCACAAACTCCGCTTCGATGGAGTCTAAATCCTGAATCATCATATCAGCGATTGCTTGTTCTCTATTTTTCATGCCTTTTTCGATTGCTTCAACATCTGCCTTGCGGAGCTTGGCTCCAACAACTAATTTCATTGTCCCTCCATTCTTGATCAGGCCGGAAATTCCTCTCGCTGCTACGGCCAATGCACTTGAAGAAAAGAAACCCGCTAGACGTCGATAACTTACAGAGTTAGAAAGCGTGGGAATGTAAAAATCATTAAGGATATCGTCTTCATCCGAATCGTAGGCCGGTTTGAACATAATCTCACGGAGGCCCAAAGTACACAGCCTCGAAACCAAGATGCTTAATCATTGTGAGTTCTCTTTCACTTGCAAATGTTACCAAAAAGTCACAATTAAAGTTTTCCTATTTAAAGGAACATTATCTTGTGATCTTTGCCAAACACAGTCCACGCAACGAGCCTTTAAGTAAGCTCTACTCACTCGAGACGCCCTACCTTTCCCGTTTTCTTCTTTTGTTGAACCCCATGCTTCTCTTAGGAATGTTGTTAGTGCCCAGCCTTTGCCCACTTTCTCGGCTGCTTTTTGTCCGATTAGGCGATCTAGCTTTTTGTTTATGCGTCGTATGCGCTGAGTTACATTCCATGGCTTAAGCTTGTATTCCTCAACCTATGAGTCACGTCTCGTTTCTCTTCCAGCCATTTATCAAACTGTTCTAGCACATGCTCCATCTGTTTATGGATGAAGTCTTGCGCGTTATAATAAGGCATATTCATCATCTTGACAGCTTCATTAAGCCGTCCATACTTTTCCTTGGGAATCTCTACATATTCACATTCCTTTTTTAGAAATTTGAGTCGCCATCTCGCAGAGTCTCGTATGAACTCTTCCCTTGTTGTATAACCCAAGTGCTTGTTTTCTTCTATGAAGTTTTCAATTTCCGCAAGCAGTTCTGTGGGCAGTATAACTGAACGGGTGAGCATGGCTTCTATGGCGTCTTGGTATGTTTGCATCTTGCCCGTTTGAGCCATAAGCGTTCCAACAGTTGCTGTCAGTTTTCTGTGGATGTCGTCTGATATTCTAAGCGTCTTCATTCTCTTATCGACCAGCCTTTTGATTGGGGTTAGACTACTTCTGTGATGGCTTCTGCTTCTTTTCTGCGTTTTTTCCTAAGCCACGCCTTTATGAACTCTTCTATTTCCCGTCTGTTATACGGATCTTTCCAAGCGGATTCGAGAGCATGACATTCTTCGGTTGCGCCTATAAGCCCAAAATAAGCCAGAAGCTCATGATAAAGCTCCTCAGCTTCAATCTCGCTTAGCCATACATGCATTTCAGAGAGAATCGTCATGAATACGGCTCTGCTCATACTAACCACCAAATTCATCAGGCAAAACCATGGTTAAAAGGGCATCGTTTAGGAACAGGCTTTTCATCGTATTTTAGAGTTTCCTCATTTTTCTTGGTTCTGGCCTGTAAAGTTCGCCTTGCTGGGTTAGGCGCCATAGAAACAGCAAATAATACGCATGAACATGCTGTAGGCTTTTAAAATTAACCCAGAGCATGGGCTTTCTGTTCACTTTAACTTATCTCTCTCCACTAGGCGGGAACGTCTTTTGACCATTCGTCTTTTATACGGCTTAGGAGACACCGTTTCCCCGATTGAATGGAGGTTTAGGGTTTGGTTATCTCTGAAGAGCCTTGCTTCGAACTGGACAGTTTAACGCCTCTGCAGCGTAAGCTGCTGGT
>Ga0315282_10005934_pt1 | contig 20615 bp, 21 predicted proteins | sample YL17G07_20_MG_FD_203693 | JGI IMG/M metagenome (GOLD analysis project Ga0315282, IMG submission 203693) | Sediment microbial communities from Yellowstone Lake, YNP, Wyoming, USA - YL17G07_20 | ecosystem: Environmental > Aquatic > Freshwater > Lake > Sediment | place: USA: Wyoming | collected... | reverse complement strand
CAAAGTGGAGAAGTAGGCCCCGATTGAAGGAGAAGTAAACGTGCTAAGATCGGGCATAAAATCTCCGAAGTGCCAATCGCTCGGTATCGGCTTCACAACAAAGGCACTTGCAGGAAAAGGTATGATAATCAAACCTGCCCGAGCCATGCCGCTGGCCCATGCTAGAAGGAAGACCGCAATAGCAGAAAAGGCGCCAATCTTAACGGCTCCCGTTCGATGAAGATGAAGCCCCGCAACAATTACTGGGACCATAGCCAAAGGCGGGAATATGAATGCGAGGATCCAGCTGCTCGCGACAAGGGCCAGCTCAATCCACGACTGCCCCACGCTGCCGAAGATGATGAACACGATGAAATAGACTAGTCCGAGGTATGGGTCTTGGTACATCGCGGAAAACACGGAGAGGAGGACCGCAAGCAACAACGCCAAACCTGGGAATTCAAATGCTAAGGCCCCAAGAATCAGCGCCAGAACGATGCTAATGTAAAGGGGGTAGAACGGGAAGAGCGTCAGTAGCAAGAACGAAAGAATCGCCACAATCCCGAATGTGGCCAGCCTGCCCACTAGCCCACTCAAGTTCAAGTTTTTTACGAACCTAAATTTCCGCTTACATGCGTCATCATATTTACCTTCTCTGACTAAGGCATCTTGCTCCCCGTTGTTTGAAGTTACAGTCAGATACGAGTACGATGTCGGTTCTCATTCGGAACGCTAACCGCTATTCGCGCAATTGCCGTCGAAGAAAATCGTTAACTGCTAGGTTACATGGTTCGATATCTGACTGAAGAAAGGAACTGTTCCCCACTTGAATTGCGTCTTCTGCGATATAATCAAAAGAAGTGCTCCATCCCACGTAATCTACGAGGACGAGCATTTCATCGCGATCCTCGATAAGTATCCAATATCCATAGGCCACACGCTTGTTCTACCCAAGAAACACTTCGAACGAGTTCGGGATCTTTCCCAGAAGGAATTCTGCGCCATGTACGCGCGCGTTCACGCACTGAACGAGTTGATAACTTCCCGACTTGGCGCCACCGCGTCCCACATATCAATAAATGACGGAGCAGCGGCGAACCAACTGATTCCTCACGTGCATGTGCACATTATTCCAAGGAGCGAAAATGATAGCGCTGGGTTCACAGCTCGAAAACTTCTCCGAGCAGAAGAAATGGATCAGATCAAACAGAAACTCGAAATCAGAGAGCTCGATCTCATCTTCTGAACTGAACGTTAATCATTCTGCTGAGTTCAGGAGCGATCTGCTTAGGTTCTATGATGGGCGCTCTACAGGCTCTCCCGACACAGACATATGCGGTCGGAGTTTCGGTGATCTGGTAGCCGAGGGCATTGATCATGTCCCGGTCTTCGTCTGGATCGAGGATGTGGATTACCCTGCGTGGCTCATAGATTCTGTGTGCTTCGGATAGCAAGCCTTTGGTTTGAGGCTTCTCGGGGGAACCAACGATGCGTATGGTTGTGGGTTCGTTCAGGAAAGCATCCCACCGCCATCGCATAATCTGCAGCCATAAACCCGAATTGAGGATAGATCTCCACGAAACGCTTGAGTGTATCCTCAGCTCGCTTTCGATACGCCTCTTTCCCTGTCAACTGATAGAGCCATGTTAGTACATGCGCGGCGACGCTGTTTTCGTCGAGGGGTTTTGCAGGCTTGCTGAGAAAGCCCGGGGCATTGAGGTCTACGACAGTGTCGAAGAAACCTCCATGTTCCGAATCGAAAAGCTTGCGTGTAGCAACTTCCATCAGCTCTACTGCCTGTATGAGGAATTGTCTGTTACCTGTCGCTTCATATGCGCCGCACAGTGTTCGAGCAGTATAGGCTTGGTCCACTAGCTGAGAGGGCAAGCGTGATTGGCCGTCGTAAAAGTGGTACGTGTCGTCGCCCTGTCTGTGGTTTAGTTCTAGTAGGCGATCGAGACTCTTGAGAGCGAAATCTCGAACCGACATATCTCCCAAGACAAATGATGCTTCGAGGTACGAAGAGATCATTAGTGCATTCCAGTTCGTGTAGATGTTCCTATCAACATATGGCGGATTGAGTTTCTCGCGCTCAGATTTTCCCTGCGAGTAATATTCTTCGTCGGCGTCTTGGCTGCCGTAAAAGCACCCGTTCTCTTGGTCGCTGAGCCATGTGTTGATGTAGCCGATGATGCCCTTAGCAGTTTCAAGATAGGCGGGTTCAGCTGTTACTTGATAGACGTGGAGAAAAAGCTGTAGCCACTTGGCATTGTCTTCGGACATCTTCTCAAAATGCGGAATACTCCAATCTCTGTTGGTCGAGTATCTGAAGAAGCCGCCCATTTCCTTGTCGTACACGCCGCTCTTTGCAACTGTGTTGAGGGTGACCGTTGCGATTCGAAGAAATTCTCGGTTGCCACTGTAATGATACTTCAGCAGAGCCAGTTCGTGGGAGTCTGTGGTCGGAAACTTAGGTTGCGATCCGAAGCCTCCGTAAATTGAATCGAAGTTATTTGCAATCTCACCAAGGACCTCTTCGATTATTGATGGAGACAGTGATCCGATTGTGATGCTCTCAGGAGGGGGCATCTCAAGCTCGGGTGTAGGCTTGCCCTGTGATTTCTCCCAAAACGACTGAATATCCCGCAAAGTCTGCCGCATCTGGTCTGGAGGTATGTATGTTCCTCCGCCAATGACGCAGCCATCAGGAGTAAGGAAAGCGGTTGTGGACCAACCACCCATGTTATAGCGGCGATTGATGTCAGGTCTTTTATCCGCATCAACTCGTATGGGTATGAAACGAGACTCTATGTACTCGGCGATATCTGGAACCGAATAAGTATCCTTGTCCAACCGATGACACCAGTGACACCATACTGCGCTAATATCGAGCAGAATGGGTTTGCTTTCCGCCTTGGCACGTCAAAAAGTCTCATCGCTCCAGTCAAGCCACTTTATGATACTCGTTTCGTTAGGCTCCATTTCATACTCATCCGTAATGGTTCAAGCATCATCCGCCATAAACATGTTCCAAACTTATTCGAGAACTCCTAGCAGATACTCTGATTTGCGAGCCCGCAGATGTAATAGCGTTCTTACATTCGAGGTGTCGGTGACGATCTACCTGGAAGTCGTTTCTTGTAGTCTTCCAAAATCTTGTCGTACATTTGCAGCGTATGCTTCAACGCTTCCTGGGACTTCCCGTGACAGCTGTCGTCGGGTTTAGCTGTGGAAATACAAGTTTGCTTAGCATCTTCAAGTTTCTTCAAAGCTTCTTCGAAGGTCGAATCTTTCTCGAGCTTCAGTATTGCAAGAAGCGAGTTGTAGGATGCTAGATGTGCGCGTTTGCATTCTAGATGGCTCTTGTTATCCCGTTCTTGGTAGCAGAGCTTGCAGCAGTCAATCGCCGTGCGCGCTTGGACCCATGGCTGAACTAGGAAGACTGCTTCCATGTCCGCGAAATGTGGTCAAGCGGCATTTATTGATTGCTGAGCTGAAGCCGCGCAAGTCCATGATTCTGGATACAAGCTATAGCTATGGAATGCGGACTCGAACCGCAGATAATCGTTGCAATACCGCGAGAATATTCTCGAGCAAATAGGGAACACGCCACTCGTAAGAATCAACAAAGTCACGAATGGCCTCCAATGCACAGTCCTTGCCAAACTGGAATTTCTGAATCCGGGAGGTAGCGTGAAGGATCGTATCGGGATCGCGATGATCGATGATGCAGAACGCAAAGGGTTGCTGAAACCTGGAGGAACGATCGTTGAGCCAACTTCTGGCAATACTGGCATGGGCTTGGCACTAGCTGCAGCAGTGAGAGGTTACAAGTCAATCTTCACGATGCCCGACAAGATGAGTGAAGAGAAACGTCGCTTGCTTCGTGCTCTCGGAGGGCGAGTGGTCATTACGCCTACAAATGTTCCACCCGACTCACCCGAGAGTTACACCAATGTCGCACGTAGAATCGCGCGTGAGACACCGAACGCTTTCATGCCGGATCAATATACGAATCCGAACAATCCGATCATCCACTACAAAACTACTGCCCCCGAGATTTGGAAGCAGACAGAAGGTAAAGTGGATGTCGTCGTGGTCGGAATGGGAACGGGTGGGACCATCACTGGGATCGGGAAATACATCAAGGAAAGGAAACCTGAGGTCAAAGTCGTCGGAGTGGATCCTGAGGGTTCAAGCTTCCATTCGCGGTATTACAACGTAGAGAAGCAGGTCCACCCATACAAAGTTGAAGGGATTGGGGAGGACTTCATGCCACAAACACTCGTTCTCGATTATGTGGACGAAGTTATCCGGGTCAGCGACAAGGACTCTTTCCTGACTGCAAGACGTCTCGCGAGGGAAGAAGGATTGCTAGTTGGAGGCTCATCAGGCGCAGCTATGTACGCGACGCTGGAAGTTGCGAAGAATCTTTCGAGAGACAAAGTCGTTGTTGTAGTCTTCCCTGACACGGGACGCAACTACCTCAGCAAAATGTACTCGGACGAGTGAATGCTTGAGTTAGGGTACATCGAAGCAGAGAAAGAAGAGAAGTTGACCGTTGATACGATACTGCATGCTAAGCCGGAAAACGTACCTGCAATGATAGCCGTAGCTCTGACTGACCCTGTGGCAAACGCTGTGGAGTTAATGCGAAAGTACGATGTCTCCCAACTCCCTGTCATCGAGGAGGGACATGTGCTTGGGACAGTTCACGACGACACGGTCATGAAGAAGCTACTGACGAGGCAGGTATCGTTCAGGCAGCCAGTTCAAGAGGTGATGGATGCACCTCTCCCAACAATCGATGCCCTAGCGGAACTGTCTGAGCTCTATAAACAGCTCACAAGGGATCACAACGCAGTGGTTGTTGCGAAAAACGGCAAAGCCATCGGTGTCTTGACGAAGATGGACGTGATTTCCCACCTCTCCAAACGAGAGTAAGTCAGTCTCAATCCCTCAGTCGTTGAACAGGCTGTCTCTAGCGGGATTTTGTTGAGAGAGTTCTCATCGCACTGAAGTTAGGGCCGGCAAGCAAAATCGCTATGGCCAACGCGGCAATCAGGATCACGAGGCCTGCATAGAATAGGCTTGAAAGTCCGTATCTGTCCAGCAGGTAGCCCCCAAGAAGCGGGCCAATTACTGTTCCCAGGCTGATCACAACGCTATACACCCCCATTGTTGTTCCTCGTCCTCTCTCGGGAGCGAAGTCGCCGAGCAATGCCAATGCTGCCGGCGGGAAGGCGAGGCTGCCCATTCCGAATATAGCCATAAAAGGTGCGAAAAATAGCCATGACAGTCTGCTCCTCAACATCATGATTATGGTAACAAAGAAGCCAATTAGCGAAAGCATCCCGAGCATCATGAGTCTATCGCGACCATGAGTGTCCGAGAGATGGCCAAAGTAAGGCTGAGTAATCGCTAGGACAAGAACACCTCCTGCCAGCGCGAAACTGCTCAGGAGAGGTGATGGTCCAAAACGCGGGCCGAATGACAACACCATGCCGATGAACGTAGTCACCGAGAGCCATATCGGAAACATGCCAGCGGCACGTCGGTCTTTGAATAGGATGCGTAGCGTCTGAATTGGAGAGAGCACTCGGCTTTTGCTATGTCCAGTTGTCTCCTTCACTTGCCGGTACGCGAAGATTGCTCCTACTAGGGCTAATGCGGAGCCAAAGTAGAATGGCGCTCTCAGAAAGTGGGTTTGAATCAAGAGACCCGCAACAAAAATGCCTCCAACATATCCTCCAAGATTTGCAAAGTCATAGATGCCCATCTCGCGTCCGCGATTCGAAACCGTGCTCACGTCTGTTACCATTGCGAGCGTGCTGACGACTATCATCGCAGCCGCGACGCCCTGAATCCCGTGTATAATGATCAAATAGCGAATTTCGGTGCTCAACGTGAACGCGAAGAGCAGTGCACTGGCAATGACCAGGCCAATGTATATCCACTTTCTCCGACCGAATCGATCTGCGAGAATTCCAAAAACGGGACCCGAGATGGTTTCCATAACAGGGTATGCTGCGATGATTAATCCCACAGTGAAGTTGGAAAACTCTGCTTTCGGGATGTAGTTTGGAAGAGTGAAGAGTACGAGGCCGAAGCTGAATCGCATTAGGAATACTGAAACGTAGAGAGGAGAGCCGAGAATTATTGAACCGGTTCGTGAGATTTGTTTGGCGTAGTTGTTGGACAAGGTCTTTCTATCCATGAGTTTGGCGGTTCGTCTTACCATGGTGTGAGCGTCATAAACACTGGGAGCGTGGGGATATTCTGAGAGTACGAGTGGATTTGTAAGGGTTTAACTATTTGTGAACAGAAGCCAACTGCTATGCCTCCAAAGACCCTCCAGATTGTAGTGGTGGGCGGTAGCGAGGATGCAGTTCTTGTCGGGCTCAGAAACTTCCCCGCTCACAAACTAGCGATACTGTCAACAAGTGACTACGGCCCCCAGGCGAACCAGCTCTCGACAAGGCTCAAAGACACTCTGAAGCTGGCCGTTGACGTGATTCAACTGAAGGACTCCTCTATCTCAACAATGTTGGAAACCGTTGGCCAATTGATCCGAAAAGAGTCAGAGAGCTTTCAGGATTTCCTTATCAATGTCGGCTCTGCAAACAAGCTTTTGACCTGCGCCGGTGTGACGGCCGCTTTTGTGTATGGGATTAAGGCCTTTGATGTAGTGGGAGACCAGCCCGTAGTCCTGCCGGTTATGCGGTTCAGTTATGCGCGAGCTGTCACTGAGCCGAAGATGAAGATCCTGCGGGCGATTGAACGAGCGGGTGGAGATGTTGAGAGTTTGGAGAGACTTAGCGGACTATCCAATTTCGGTAAACCGCTTCTCAGCTATCACATCAGAGGCTCTGAGGACGGTGGTGGGCTGGAGGATTTGGGGCTTGTTGAGGTTGAGCGTGGGAAACGTGGTAGACTAAGATTAAAGTTGACTGCCTTAGGGCGAACGTTGCTTTCCTCTTCGCCCGCTAGCCAGTCTGCTTAGTGTCCTTCGCTGTTCCAGAGTTGGTTTCTTTCTTCTTCATAATCTTTATTCTGCAGAAGACTGCGTCGCCATCTTTGATTTCGAAGATTTTGCGGATTTCTTCTGGGATTGTGAGTCGTCCGCCCGCCGTGACTTCGGCGAAGAACGGTATGTCTCCATCACTGATTTCTGCTGGCACTAGGAAGCACCAGCTAATCGTGGCGATGCATTTCACTAAAAAGAGTTGTTAGTCTCGAATTTGGGTTGATTTCATGCTACACATTGCTGCTCGGACATGTCTTGTTCAAGGGGCATATGGAACATCTTGGTCTTGACGCCTTGCAGACAGCTCGACCGAATTCGATCATGGAAAGATGTATGGGAATTCTGTTCCTTGGAGAAATCAATGCTTCAAGACTGGTTCGCACTGTTTCATAGTTTCCATTTGGCGGAGCGATTCCAAGTCGCTTCGTGACTCGTTCAATATGGGTGTCGACCGGTATTACTGGATTCTTGGCAACGAACGCGAGCAGAATGTCCGCAGTCTTGGGACCGACGCCAGGTAGCTCCATCAATCTCTCTTTCGCTTGTTCATATGGAAGTTCTAAGATGGGCCATAGTCGACCTCTATACTGCTCTTGAATAATTTTCGAGACCGCGATTATTCTCGGTGCCTTTGATGTGTACAATCCAGCGCTGCGAATGTATGGGATCAGCTCCCTGACTCGAGCTTGCGCGAGCACACTCGGAGTAATTCTGTAACGTTTCCGCAGTTTCTTCATAGCTGCGTCGCTGTTACGGTCGTTCGTGTTCTGCGATAGAATCGTGTGAATGAGGGTTTCGAAGGGAGAGCGTGGCTTCCAGACCTCGACAGGAAAGAGCTTCGCGATCGTCTTCAGCATCGTTGACTGTGTCTTTCGACTTGTTCGTTTCATTATTTTTGAGCCTGATTACTGTCGTGTCCTTACGGGTTGTTTGCGATAGTTATGACGCGCACTTTAAAGCAAGCTACGTTTGTAGGAAAATCGAGACGCCACGCAAACATGAGAGCCATTCTTATTCTAGCAGTCTTGGCCTTTGTTCTTGTAGTGGGTGTGCAACCGGCTCCGACGGCAGCCCAAGGTAGCGTGCTCGTTGTCCGAATAAGGTCGGAGATCGCGCGTCCCACAGCCGAACTTGTTGCTCGTTCCATCGAGGAGGCAAAGGTTGGGGGTGCTAGATTGATTGTTTACGAGTTGAATACGCCAGGTGGTGAACTTGGGTCCGTTACTGACATAATGAATGACTTCAACGATTCCCCAATTCCGGTAGTTGTCTGGGTGAGTCCATCTGGGGCGGCGGCGTGGAGTGGCGGCACTTACATTCTGATGGCGTCTCACATCGCGGCAATGGCCTCTGGAACCACGATAGGCTCTGCACAACCAGTTCTATCTACGGGTGAGCTTCTCAATGAGTCCAAATACATGAACGCTCTCTCGGGTCTGATGCGGGACAATGCGCGACTTCACAACAGGAACGAAACAGTTGCAGAGCAATTCGTAAGGCAAAACATCAACATTGGACCGGAAGAGGCTCTGAGGTTTCACGTGATCGATTTCGCTGCTGATTCTGTTCAGGGTCTGTTGTCACAGCTGGAACAATACACACTGGTCCTAGCTAGGACTGAGACGGGTACCGGTGTATGGAAGCTGCTTCAAAGCCAATCTCTTGGCGGCGTTTTGTATGAGAAAAGTTACGATTTTTCCGGCATATCACAGGCCACGCAGTACTCCTACGATCCAGGAATCAGCCTGCGCCTATTGGAATTCCTCTCGAACCCGGTCATCGCTTCGGTGCTATTCCTCGTGGGCTTGTACGCGTTGATAATTGGTTTCAAGACACCGGGCTACGGGATGGAAATAGCTGGAGCTTTGATGTTTTTCCTTGCACTCGTCGGATTCGGAATAATCGGAATCAACCTCGCTGCTGCCCTACTTTTTGTTCTTGGAATCGTCTTGACCTTGATCGAGATCAAAACGCATATCGGCGTTTTCGCTCTGGCCGGCATTGGTATGATACTGATCGGGAGCTTCTTGGCTTTTCCATTGCCAGGGTGGGAGCTGCTTTCCATCAAAGCGATCGAGTCGGCAAGGCAGACTTTGGTCTTCGTTGCGCTCGTAATGTCTGGGATCTTTGGCTTTGTAGTCTACAAGGTAGCTCAAGCGCGGCGTATGAAAGTGAAGGTAGGTCCCGAACGGCTGGTGGGCAAGACCGGCACTGCAGTTTCGCAACTCTCACCGCGCGGTGAAGTCAGAGTCGAGGGTCAAACATGGCGGGCTGAAACACTTGGCGCGCTTGTGAAACAGGGAGAACGGGTTGAAGTTGTCGGTAGAGAGGGACTAATCTTAAGAGTCAAGCCCCAGCAAGCTCAACCTTGAGGACAACCTGAAATGGCATTATCTGACTTAATCACGCCTGAATTCATTGCTATACTGATCCTACTGCTCTTCGTGATCATGATCGTGGCGTCAGGCATCAGAGTCATTAAGGAATGGGAACGCGCGGCCGTTCTTCGACTGGGGCGCTTTACTGGCTTGAAGGGTCCGGGCATCTTTTACATTATTCCGTTCGTGGACCGCATCCCGAACATTGTCTCAATGCGCGTCCAAACGATTCCCTTCCGAACTGAACAAACGCTGACGAAGGATAATGTACCGGTAAACGTAGAAGCGATAATGTTCTTCCAAGCAGTCGATGTGGAGAAAGTCATACTGAACGTTGAGAGATACCTTGACGCAACGACTTGGGCGGCGCAGACAACTCTCAGGGAAGTTATCGGCAAGGTAAGCCTTGACGAACTGCTCGCTGAGCGCGAGAAAGTTGGAGTGGAAGCTCGAAACATAATTGATGAGAAGACGGAGCATTGGGGGATCAAGGTCAGCTCTGTTGAAGTCAAGGACATAGCAATTCCTCAAATGCTCCAAGAAGCAATGTCACGGCAGGCACAAGCCGAACGCGAACGCAGGGCGAGAGTCACATTGGCTATAGCTGAGTTTGAGGCAGCACAGAAAATGGTTGACGCCGCAAACCTCTACGACAAGAACATTAGAGCCTTGGAACTGCGCTGGATGAACATACTATACGAGCTTGGACTACAAAGCAAAGGCACGCTGATGCTCGTCCCAACAAATACGCCTACAGCCGGAGTTTCAATGGGCTTTCCCCCGTTGGGCATAGCGAGCATCCAGGATTTGGCAAAGCAAAGCTCGGAGAAGAAAGAGCAGAAAACTCAGTAGCTACTCCGCACATAAGCGGAGGATCTGAACTAGTCCTTCGGAACCAGTAAAAGACATCGTGAGACAATTTCACTTATTCGGAATGAGATCTCTTCAAGAGTCGATTGCATGAATCGTCGTGGATTCCTGAAGTATGCTGTTGCCACTGCAGCCTTTTCGGACCATCAGTGCTATCAAACGGTCTGTTAGCACCATAATCTTGCTTGTGGTGCATTCGCAGGTTCAGCTGAATGGGAACGGGAAAATCGAGTCAGATGCAGGTTCACGGGTGCCAAGTAAAGATATAAGGGTAGCAGAATCGAAATGAGAAGTCAGTGCGTATGGGGTAGAATTACTGCATGAGGTACAGGGTAACGGTCGAGCAGGATGAGGATGGTACCTTCGTCGTACAATGTCCCAGTTTGCCGGGATGCATCTCACAAGGCGGCACCAGAGAAGAAGCTTTGAGCAATATTAGGGACGCAATTGAGGGTTACTTGGCGAGCTTGAAGAAACACGACGAACCGATTCCACCACCGATAGAAGAGGAAACGGTCGAAGTGAGTGTCTAAGCTACCCGTAGTTTCCGGCGTCGATGTTGTCAAAGGTCTAGCAAAGTTGGGCTACGAACTTGACCATCAGACGGGCAGTCATATGATCCTTAGACAGAGAAACCCACCGTATAGAAGAATCACCGTGCCAAGACATAGGGAAATAGCCAAGGGCACCCTGAGAGCTATCATAAGAGACACCGGGTTGACCGTAGAAGAGTTCATGAAACTCCTGTAACCCTCGAAGGAAACGAAGGTCTCAGTCGTTGGAGCATCTGCTTTAGGAATGGATCATCTTCTTAGAAGACCCGCTGTTATGGTGAACCAAGCGACATTCGTTGCTAGTGGTAGCTTTCGGCCAAGCGGATTAGTAGGTTGATCCACTGACGGATTGAGGGATGTCGGCTCATCAAGGTCGAACCTGCTCCGAGAATCGATAACGTGCCATAAGCCGATAGGCTACTCTTCGGAAAAGCCTCGTAGATCTTCAGCAGAGCCGAAGCAAGCGATAATGGCTTCTTCGTAGCTCTGGCTGCAGTTTCATCTGCAACCATTTCTCTTTCTCTGTGGTATGCTGCCTCAACTAATCGTACTATAGGGTCGTGTGGAAGAGCGGTTCTATACGCCGTGACCAACGCCTTCAGTGCAATATCTGAGTTTTTGATATGCGCCAGTTCATGGGCCATTACCGTTTCGATCTCATCCTTCCTCAGCAAAGAAAAAAGACTCTCAGACATCACGACGAGGGGCTTGTCAGTTTGAACGGCGAAGGAAATTGGAATGGTGCTTCTTGAAAGTTGAAGTTGCGCCATTGGGACTCCAATCTGATCTGCAAGCGAGCCGAACACGTCTTCGACCTCTATAGGTGGAGCGTGGAGGCCTTTCACCTTTCCCAGGACCAACTTGGGTGAAATATGGCGCAGCAAAATGGAGAATGGAACTCCTCCAACGATGCCGATTAGGAGTGCGGTTCCGAGGACTGTTCTGACGCCTGTTTCCAATTGATACTCATAGATCTCTGCGAATGTGTAGCATAGAACTAGACTCGCCGCGATGAACAGCCAAAGGAAGACGGATGACAGTAGCATCATTCCGAGGCTCCAAGAGCGAGCCCGGGGACTACTTACCTTCCTGAAGAGAGCGTAAAGTAGTATGATGCTTATGAGTGGAGTGAGAATTGCTGCTAGTGTACGAACATTGCCGAAATATGAGCCGTAAAGTAATCCTATGGTCAAATCACTAGTGCCTTCCTGCCTTGCCTACTTTCTTTTTAATGTCCGCAAGCTGTTCCTTTGAGATCTGTTCGAGGCTTTCGTAGATCGTTGGAACGACGGATGGTCCGAAGGCGCTGACGAGGCTGTTAAGCGTTCTCTGAACCAAGCTAGCTCTCATTTCAACAGGGGGCGCAAAAGAATAGACGTATTTCTCGCCACCTCTCCCGGCGACCTTACTTCTCTTGACCAATCCTCTCTTGTGGAGTCTATCGAGAACTGTGCTGACGGTTGTATAGGCTAGGTGTTTTTCAGACCCGATTTCTTTCATTATGTCTCGGGCCGATGCCTTTCCTAGCTTCTGAAGTGCCCCTAGAACCTCCGCTTGCAATTCACCTAAGGCCAATGTATGAGCACTGAAACCTACTATACCTGTAGTACCTAAAAGCTTGTTCTAACGGGCAGAATCATTAGATCATGTCTAGGTCTCAGCGAGTCTTGCCTACTTCCTGTTCTGCTATCGAGAGATCTTTTCCTGTGGCTTTCTTTTTGAGCATGATTATTTGAGCCATTGTACTGACAGCGATTTCGGCCGGTGTCTCAGCCCCGATGTCCAGTCCTATGGGAGTCGTCACGCGAGCAAGCAGCTCCTTGGGCACTTTGTCTCGCTGCAATTTAGCAAGAATCGCCTTTGCTTTGGAGCGGCTTGAGATCATGCCGACGTAGGCTGCCTTGGAATTGATTACCTTTCTAAGAACGAGTTCGTCGTATTCGCCTGCGTACGTGAGGATGATGAGGTAGGAGTTCTGGTCAATTCGCACTTGGCCTAGCGCTTTGTCCCACCCATCGACGATGAGCTGGTCCACTTCTGGAAATCGTTCTCGTGTCGCGTACTCGGGTCTATCGTCTATCACTATCACTCTGAAGCCAAGCATTTTCGCGAGCTTGGACACTGATTGAGCAACGTGGCCCGCGCCGACTAGAATAATGGTTTCAGAACTCTGGAAGACATTGATGAAACAGGTTATTACTCCGGCGCAAACGGGCAGAGGCATTTTCACGGTTCGTGGCCTTCCCTCCCTTATCGCCTCCACCGCCTGCTCTATTAGTTGGAGTTCCGCGACCGCACCTCCAACGGTTCCAATCACTCTTCCATCACCGGTTACCAACATCGATGATCCAAGATGGCGCGCACTCGATCCTTCTTGGCCAATTATGGTCACCCAGGCAAATGGCTCGGATGCCTGGATCAGTTTGTTTGCCTCGTCAATGATATCCGCAGATGACCTGACCGGGATATGTTTCAAGTTCACACATTACGCCTTCTGAGTCTTCTCAATCATTCTCTTGTAAGAAATCAAAACTCGGTCAGGGGTCGCTGGAATCTCGTTTAGTCTAACACCAATCGCATTGTCGATTGCGTTGACGATTGCTGGTGCGGGCAGTACTATTGGCGGTTCACCGATCGCTTTCGCGCCGTACGGTCCCAGGTGCCCAGGATATTCAACGATAACGGTCTTGATTTCAGGTATGTCGAGCGAGGTTGGAATGTAGTAGTCTGCTAAATTGGGATTCAGCACGACACCGTTCTTGTGCACGAGTTCTTCCATGATGGCGTATCCCAGTCCTTGAACTGTTCCGCCTTCGATTTGTCCTTCTAAAGATAGTGGGTTGATGGCTTTGCCCACATCATAGGCTGTCACCATTTTCAGAACTTGCACCTGACCGGTCTCGGTGTCAACTTCCACCTCAGCGGTGACCGCTCCGTACGTGTATTGCAGGTAGGTTGTTCCCTGGCTCGTTGCGGGGTCGTATTCACACTTCGGCGCTGTGAACGTCCCACTCTCTTTCAGTTGCACGCCCTGATCATATGCCGATCGCACTACGTCGTTGTAAGAGACCGAGCTTCGCGGATTTGTCCTAACGGAGAAGACGCCATTCTCTGACTCCACAGCTTTTGCGGAGGATCCTAGCATTCCAGCTGCTATTTCCTTCAGTTTCTGGTGGAGATTACCGGCCACCATCTGCGCGGCCCGACCCCCGATGGTAATTGTGCGTGATGCCACAGTAGGGCCAGTATCGTTGCAGTAATCCGTGTCTGGCGGATCAATCTTGAAGTATTCGACGGGCAAGTGCATTGTCTCGGCGGCTATCTGAATGAGACCTGAGGAAGCCCCCGTACCATATTCAGTAAGCCCCGTTCTGAAGCGGACTGTCCCGTCTTTCTCTATCTGCATGTGTACCGATGCATAGTCGTTACCTTCAGGCCCGAGACTGTTTCCATGGTACATGAGCGCGATGCCGAGCCCTTGTCTCTTCGGCCCTTTCATCGTGGAGAATTGCTCACGCTTGCGATGCCAATCTGATTCTTCAATCGCCCTCTTCACGCACTCTTCAAGCCCAAATGACTCATCAACCACCTGACTCGTGGCCATGAGGCTTCCGGGTCTAAGCATGTTCAGCAATCTCAGGTCCACGGGATCCATGCCGAGCTTCTTCGCGATCACGTCCATGTGCGACTCCGCTGCGAAATGGGCCTGGGGGCCTCCGAAACCTCGAAAAGACCCGGCCATCGTATTGTTCGTGTAGAGACAATACGCGTCTGTCTTGACGTGGGGGATCACATATGGGCCGGTGGCATGGAAACATGCACGTATGACGACCAGAGGGCCTAGCGATGCGTATCCTCCTGTGTCTGCGAGCATCGTTGCTTCCCAGGCCGTGAGTTTTCCATTCTTCTTCACTCCTGTTTTGAGAGTGGTTACGAATGGATGGCGTTTAGTGTGGCCAATCATCGATTCCTCTCGTGTGTAGGCTAAGGCTGCTGGCTTACGCGTCTTAATGGCGACCAGAGCGGCCATGCCGAATATGTCTACTGGGATCTCGTCCGATTTTGGTCCGAAGGCTCCGCCGGTCGCCGCTTGAATTACTCGCACTTGCTCAGGGCGCAAGGATAGGATCTTCGCAATTCCAGTCTGCACGTGAAACGGGCTCTGGATGGAACCAACACATGTGACCGAACCGTCAGGTTCCGGTATCACAAAACCCGCTTCAGGTTCCAATGGAACTGGTTCTTGGAACTGAGACTTGTAAGTCTCTTCGACGATTATGTCAGCTTGCTTGAAGCCTTCTTCCACATTGCCTTTCCGCAACTTCATGTGTTTCGCGACGTTCCCACCGGGGTGGACCTTCGGAGCGTCGGCTTTGAATGCGTCGACAGGAGAGAAGACCGCTGGGAGAGGTGAATAGTCTACCTCGACTAGGTCCACCGCTTCCTCAGCTATCGCCGGGTCATATGATGCAATCGCCGCGATCGGTTCGCCTGCGAATCGAACTCTTTCACTTGCCAGCAGAGGCTTGTCTGGGAGAAGGGCTGTCGATTCATTTATGCCCGGGATATCTTGAGCGGTTACAACCGCGACCACGCCAGGATGCTTGCGAGCTTTCGAAACATCGACCCTTTTCAAAAGGGCGTGGGCGTGCGTGGATCTAACAACTTTGAGGTATAGAGCGTTTTCAGGCAAAATGTCCATGGTAAAGATTGGCTTCCCAAGCACCTTGTCGAGAGAATCAATTCGCTCGATACTCTTTCCTACAACAAGCAAATGCCTGCTCTTTGCGAGATTCTCGACCGTCGCTCTTTCTTCAACCATGACCATTTACTTCCTCATTTCTGAGGCAGCAGTCTTGACTGCTTCAACTATCTTCAGATAGCCCGTGCACCGGCAGAGGATTCCGCTAGTTGCCTCTCTGATCTCATCATCGGTAGGGGATGGGTTATGATCAAGAAGATCTTTCGCAGCCAAGAGCATGGCTGGTATGCAGAAGCCGCATTGAGAAGCGTTCCATTTCATGAACGCACGCTGAACCGGGTGTAAATTGTCGGCGGTTCCTAATGCTTCGACAGTCTGTATCTTCTTGTTTCTTGCTTGGATTGCGAAGATCAGGCAAGAGTTGACGAGTTTTCCATCCATTAGGACCGCGCAGATTCCGCAATCCCCAGTACCGCAGCCTTCCTTCGTGCCCTTCAATCCCAAGCGGTCGCGAAGAACATCAAGCAATCGCTCATGAGACTCAACGACTAGCGCATGGTCTTTGCCGTTGACACTGAATTTCAGCAGATGCCTAGCCAAGTCTTTCTCACACCAGCTTTTCGACGCATCGATCGAGGGCACGCTTGAATAGGACGCAGGCCACGTCCGAACGGTACTCTCCTGACACTCTGAAATCAGAGCTGAGTCGCAATTCGCTCCTCAAAGAAGCGATTGCATCATCAATGAGCTGCGGATTGAGGACTTTGCCGCGAAGTTTCTCTTCAGTATGTTTGGCGCGTTCGGGTATCTTACCGCCAACTCTGTTGAAGGCGATTCGTATCTGCTCGGCTCGCTTGCTCTTCTTATCGAGTTTCAAGTAGACAGTTGCCGAAACAAAGGCGATTATGAGGGAGTTTCTCATTCCTATCTTTTCGAATGCGCAAGCGGACCCGGTGTCGAGTTCTTGAAACATCGTCTCGACGAGGATTTCGTTCGACTTGAGCTCAGTCACTCTTTTGCCTTTCAGAAAATCTTCAAGTCGGAGAACCCGCTCTCCAAGCTTGCTCTTGACTCGTACCTGAGCGTCTAGGACGAGCAAGACGGGTAGTAAATCCTCTGATGAGGAAGCGGCACAAATGTTGCCGCCAACCGTTGCCACGTTTCTGATAGATGGTCCACCAAACTTCGCTGCTGCTTCGCGGAAGACCTCATGTCGAGAGTCAATAATCGGAGAGGCAATAAGGTCGGAAATGGTGGTCATCGCGCCGATCCTAATCGTATTTCCTTCTTTCCTCACATAGTTGAATTCAGATAGGCCAGAGAGATCGACGACCACTTTCGGGTTGACCTGTCGCCTTTGTATACGATTTATCAGATCGCTTCCATTCGCGATGATATGAACTCCGGACTGATGAGAGTCTAAGTATTCTAGAAGATCCGTCAAGTCCTCTGGGACATACATGTCGAATCTGCGCATGGACTCTCACCCGCCCGCTGCCGGAGGAACCAGTAGTACTAAGTCTCCGTCATTTAGTTTCCGAGCAAGATCAGGTGGATTTAGCACAGTGTTATTGACGTAGAACAGGATATGGCCTCGCAATCTTCCTTTGGAATCAAAAAGCAGCTCTCTCACGGCACTCTGCTTCTCGATTAGTGATTGCACAACTTCGTTCAGAGTCGTGGCTTCAATCTCGATTTCACTCTCACCGACCTGATTTCTGAGCTCATGGAATAATCCGACTTTGACTCTAGCTCTCATCTTGGCTCCCATCGCCTCTCTTTAGCGCTCTGTAGACACGCTCTGGCGTCGCAGGCAACGTGAAAACTCGTATCCCTATAGCGTCGTAGATTGCGCTTGCGATCGCTGAACCGACAGGTATTATCCCAATCTCCCCAAGCCCTTTCGCCCCGAAGGGTCCGATTTTCTCGTAGGTTTCCACCGGATCAATTTCAATCTCAGGAACATCGGAGATTGTTGGAATTATGTAAGTGGTGAAATTGTTCGTCTTGATTACGCCGTTATCGATCTGTGTCTCTTCGGTCAGAGCGAATCCTAGCCCTTGCACGATCGCGCCTTCACACTGGCCCGTGTAAGATTGCGGGTTGATTATTTTCCCTGAGTCAGGTGAGAAGAAGAAGTTGAGAACTTTGATTCCTCCTGTTAAGGTATTCACCTCTACTAAAGCGACTGCGCTGGCGTACATGTACGACCAGTGCGGGATCTCGATGCTGCCTTCGACCGGTTTCTCCACTCGCGGCACATTGAACCCAGCCACGACGCGCGTTTCTGATCCAGTCTTGTGCAAATACTGAGCTATCTCAGCATACGTTACGGATTTCTTGCCATCCCGGCGCGAACCCACACAAGATTCCTTCAGGACAAGGTCGTCAGTAGGTTTTCCAGTGATCTTAGCTGCGGTTTCTAAAATTAGTTCAAGCATCCTCGGCGCCGCTGCGAGGATCGCGTTTCCCCCCCTCACCAATGCCATCGAGGCTGAGGATGTTCCGGTGTCAGGTGCGAGTTGCGAATCAGCAGATGCGATGTAGACATCACCTATATCGCAATGTAATGTCTCAGCCGCGATCTGTGCATAGGCTGTGACGGCTCCTTGGCCGATCTCTGGGCAACTGATTCCAACCACAAATTTCCCTGTCGGTGTGATCTGCATTGAGGCGGCTGCGAAATCTGGCAAGGTGCCGAACCCGAAACCCTTGACTGCCGCCGCAACTCCAACCCCTCTCTTACACCACGGCGCGGAGGATGTAGCTTTGGACTTCTCACGATTCTTCCAGATCTCGCAATTCTCCGCCTTTAGGAGTGTCTCGTAGATCCCAATACTCCCTAGTATTTTGTTTCCGAAGGGGCCTATGTCTCCTTCACGCAACGCGTTCTTCTTGCGAATTTCTAAGCGATCTACTCCAAGTTTCTCTGCGATTGAGTCCAGATTTGTCTCCATTGCGAAATTGACCTGAGGGGCCCCAAACCCGCGAAACGCACCCGCCACGCCGTTATTCGTGTAAACGAGATACGCGTCAATGTCGATGTTCGGTATTCTATATGGACCGCAGGAATTCTCCATTGCCACATCGAGCACTGTTGGACCGAGTGAAGCGTATGCTCCCGTGTCTGCGATGATGTGTACCTTGTTTGCGATGATTTCCCCGGTCTCGTTTGCAGCCGTCTTCATTGTAACTATCATCGGGTGACGTTTCATTCCGACCACTCCGGATTCCTCTCGTGTCCAGACCATTTTCACCGGTCGCTTAGTCTTCATCGCCAGCAGGGCGAGGTGAATTTGGACCGTGTTCTCTTCTTTACCTCCGAAGGCTCCTCCAACCGGTGTAGATATCACCCTAATCTGCTCAGGTCGAATTCCCAGAGCTCGAGAAACCTGCATTTGATCTCTATACGGTGACTGACCTCCAACGTAGAGGACGATGTTCCCATGCTCGTCGAGCATGCCGATCCCTGCTTCGAGTTCGAGGAACATGTGCATCTGTCTACCAGTGCAGAATGTATTCTCAACAACAACCGAGGCCTCACCGAACGCTCTTTCTACGTCGCCGGCGCGGATGGTGGCATGTCTCTGAATGTTGCCTTTCTCGTGAATTTTTGGAGAATCCACGTCCATGGCCTTTATCGGGTCGGAAACCACGGGTAGAGGTTCATAGTCAACCTCGACGAGGTCGGCTGCTACCTCTGCCGTCTCTAAGCTCTCAGCTGCGATCACTGCAACGGAATCGCCGAGGTATCTCACCTTGTCGTGACATAGCACTGGTTGATCGGGAACGATGATGCCAGAGGCGTTGAGGCCTGGGATGTCTTTGTACGTGAGAACTGCCACGACCCCTGGAAGTGCCTCGGCTTTTGTTGTGTCGATTTTTCTTATGCGCGCGTGGGGATATTTGCTTCGAACAGTCTTCGCCCAAAGCATGTTCGGAAAGATCATGTCTGAAAAGAACTTGGTCTCTCCAGTGACTTTACCCACTCCGTCTTTTCTTGTGACGGGCTTGCCGATCCATTTCAGGTTCTCTTTGCGCTTGGCAATCGTTTCCGTCATTGTAATCATCCGCCTGCGATCGGTGGGATCAAAAGTATTTCGTCGCCGTCTCTGAGTCTGGAAGATGGTGTGAGCCGAATTCCTTCTCTGACTATGTACAGGTAGTCTTTGTCTTTGACTGTGACAGAACTTAGTAAATCCTCTGCAGTTGCATCCTCTCCTAGTTCGAGTGTGAGTTCTCTACTTTCCAGTGCAAGTGAGGGAGCGCCGAAGATCTTGACTTTAACACGCATTGCACTAGCCGTCAGCTGTCACCTTGCCTAAAGCAGCTTCATAGAGAGCCTGGTAGACGAGTGAAACGACAGCATCCTTCCTGTACTCCGCAGACCCCCGAATGTCATCAATCGGCGCTGCATCCTCAGCTGCAAGAGCTGAGGCTTGCTTGAGAAGGTCGGATGTGAGGGGCTTGTTCAGTAGTGCTTGTTCGCATTTGCGAGCTCGCCTGATCGTGGGAGCGACCGCACCCAATGCGATCCATATCTTTCCGAAGGAGTTGTCAGGTTTCTTGGCTCTGAGTGCTACGGCAACGTCTACTATTGAGATGGCGTTAGCTTCGCGCAAGCCAAGTTTCAAGTAGGCTCCGCGATCATCAGAATCTAAACTGTTGAAGTAGACCTCCTCAATCAACTCCTCAGGGCTTAATGCGAGTTTTCGGTAACCCGTGAAGAACTGCTCTATCGGAATTTCTCGCTCTCCCGACTTGCTACAGGTAACCACGGTTGCGTCGAGAGCATACAGAGAGGGGAGGCTGTCGCCCGCTGGTGACGCATTACCTAGGTTTCCGCCAATGGTTGCAGTGTTCTGAAGTTGGACTGCTCCTATTTGCCTCGCCGCCTCGACGAGTATCCATGCATGACTTCTAGTGAGGTCGTGATGGACAATGTCGCTGTAGGTGGTTAGTGCGCCAATGTGGATTTGCCCGCCAGTCATTCTAATGTAGCGTAGCTCCTTCAATGAGAGTATGTTCAAGAGTTTGCTTGCTCTAAGGACCCCATCTCGAAGCTGAACGATTACGTCCGAACCGCCAGCAACGACTTTGAGCTC
>Ga0315282_10005933_pt1 | contig 20616 bp, 16 predicted proteins | sample YL17G07_20_MG_FD_203693 | JGI IMG/M metagenome (GOLD analysis project Ga0315282, IMG submission 203693) | Sediment microbial communities from Yellowstone Lake, YNP, Wyoming, USA - YL17G07_20 | ecosystem: Environmental > Aquatic > Freshwater > Lake > Sediment | place: USA: Wyoming | collected... | reverse complement strand
AAACTTACACCCGAGAGGTGGCTAAAGTCAACAATTACTTAACAGAGTAAAACTAGCAGGTTGATGAAAAAGTCGAAAAGACGCCTACTTTGCCGTACTGCAGCAATCGTAAGCTCCTTGTTTTCAGACTAGGCTATATTCCTAGCAACCCGAAAAAGGGTTTTTCATCATCCTGTTAGGTGTCCGGGGCAATGACCCAATGAATCAATCACCCAATGACTCAATGATTCAATGGCTCAATGAATCAATATGTCTGCGGCCCAGGTGACGAAGAACAATACGCTGATGTATCCGTTCACGGTGAAGAAGGCGGCATTCACGCGCGACAGGTCGGAGGGCTTGACCAGGGCGTGTTCGTAAGCGAGTAGGAAAGCCACTGCAAGCAAACCTGCCATGGCCATCCACCCCAGATTTTCCCTCCGGGCGACCGTCACCAACAGAGCCAGCATCAGCACGTGAAGGATGGCGGAGGCAAAAAGCGCCGCCTTGATCCCGTAGCGCTTGGGGACGGAGTGGAGGCCCAGGGTGTGGTCAAACTCCACGTCCTGGCAGGCATAGATGATGTCAAAGCCGGCCGTCCATAAAGTGACGGCTCCGCCCAACAGCAAGACGCTCAGGCTCACCTCGCCGCGCAAGGCAATCCAGGCGGCGATGGGAGACATCCCCAGGCAAGATCCTAAAATCAGATGGGAGAGCACGGTGAAGCGCTTGGTGTAGGAATAAGCGATCAGGAGGGCGAGCGCCAGGGGTGAGAGCTTGAACGCCAGGGGGTTGAGTTCATACGCCGCCAACACCAGCAGCGCGCTGCAAAGCAGCGTGAAGCCCACCGCAAATCGCCGGCTGATTTGCCCCGTGGGCAGGGCGCGCAACCGGGTGCGGGGGTTCAGCGCGTCTAATTTCAGGTCGGCGATGCGATTGAAGGTCATGGCGGCGCTGCGCGCGCCCACCATGGCCACGATCAGCCATAGTAGCTGTCGCCCCGTGGGCCAGCCGCGCACCGCCAGCATGGCCCCCGTGAGCGCAAACGGCAGGGCGAAGATCGAGTGCTCGAACTTGATCATTTCGAGCGTGCTGCGGAGCTTGGCTATAAGGCCCCTAGCAGCGGGCGGTCCGCTGGCGGTGTTCGGCGGCATGGGTTCACTTTGAAAGGTTTGGCCCATCACGAGACACTCATCATTGTACCGCAGAGCTACCCTTTGGAGTGCGGCCGGTCAACTGACGGGCTGCCGCCGTGTAGCACCGACCTAAAGGTCGGCGCTACGGCCCCGGCCGCGAGCAAGCTCGCAGCAAAAAAGCGGCAGTCCGTCATCTGACGGACTGCACTCCAAAGCGCTTCGCGCCAACGATGCTTTCCGGCGATCACTTCTTCGGATATCCGACGGTCTGTGCCAGGATGATTTTCTGGTTGGGGCGAAGCTTCATCAGTTTTGCCAGGGGCGGGCGATCGACGCTGCCGCGTACGACCACGGCCAGTCCCTCGGAGGCGCAAAAAAGGTAAACGTTTTGGGCGATGAACCCCGTGTCGGCAGCCGTGTACAAGGTTTGCTCCTCGCCGCCTCCTCCTCCGGTCTTTGCCAGATCGGCCACATAGACGAGGTCAACCGGCGCTTCTTTGACGAAGGATTGCGTGCCGGTTGCCCCGCGAACATCCTGCGCCAAAACCGGATTCAAGGTGTTGGCTTGGGCATCGTAGACGTAAAGGCCGTCCTGGGTGGCCACGTAGATATCAATTTCCTGCCAATTCATGGCCGAGGGCGCGGTGCGCTTGCCAGAGTCCGGCCGGTTCACTCCGAAGGCCGCCCAGAGCAAATTGGAAAGCACCTGCGGGGAAAGTTGTTGACTGCTGAATTCCCGCGAACTCTGGCGATCCTTCAGGGCCTCCATCAAGGGCCTGCCCCCGGAGGTCTGCGGTGGCGGAAGCGGGACAGGCTTCAGTTCCTGGGCCACGCCTAGAGTTAAACAAGCGAAGAGCGTGAGCATTACTAAACTAAAATGACGCAACACGTGCTTTGACATGGGACTCCTTTCCCTTGCATTAGGAAACGAAAATCAACAGCACGAAAAGGACGAGGTTAATGGCATGCGCGGCATAGCAGAAGAGACAGTGAGTGTACAGGATCCGGCGAAGCGCATAAATCAGATAGAAGCCGAGCACGACAGAAGAGAGGCTGGCGCCCAGCAGCAAAAGTCCCAGGGTTTCGAACGGTCTCAAGACGTGGCCTGAAATGCTTGCATGGCGAGGAAGGAACATGATCCAGACCAGGAGGAGCAGATAATAGACAATGCCGAGAAGCGAATTGGGCACCCCGAAAACGCGCGCGTAGGGCGTGCGCACGACGGTGACGCAGCTTGAATCCTCCCGCGCGCAGAGGATTTCAGGCACCCAGCGCGCTTTCCGGATGCGTCCGTAATACGCCAAAGTGAAATAGAGGGCGTCCGCAAGCCCGGCGAGCGAAAGCAGTATAATGGACAGCCGAAGGACCACGTCACCGCCTCGGGCGTCAAGCCATTAATAGCATTCTCAAGTCTGCCATGCCAGCACCGGTCGAGCATCCCTACATGGCCATTCCCCTGGATAGGGCTTTCAACGGCGGAGATTCTTCGCTTCGCCCTGGGCCAGATGGTCCAGGGCTTCGCTCAGAATGACAGAGGTTAGGCCACTCGAGAATCGCTTGGGAATCGAGCCCAACGGAAATAGGACCCAATGCGGTGAGAATCGTCCGCCACATCTTGCTTCTGCCCACTGCCTACTGCCTACTGCCTACTGCCTACTGCCTACTGCCTTCTCTCCTCCCCAGTCCCCAGCCCCATCCATCGGAATTGGTCCGCCTGTTCGAGCCCCAGGAGCGCGAGCACCCGGCAGCAGAATTGGGTGACGAGATCCTCGATTGTCTTTGGCCGGTGATAGAAGGAAGGAATGATGGGGAATATCACGGCGCCGGCGGCCTGGGCGCGCAACATGTTCTTCAAGTGAATTCGATTGAAGGGAGCGTCGCGCACTGCCAGCACAACTTTGCGCCCTTCCTTCAGGCAAACGTCAGCGGCGCGCTCGATGAGCGTCTCAGAGATGCCGTGGGCGATTTGCGCCAGGCAGCCCGTTGTGCAGGGGATCACCACCATGCCATCCACGGGATACGAACCGCTGGCGATGCTGGCGCCGATGTCAGAATCCAGCAAGTAAAGGGTCTTCGCCACGTCCCTGGCGGCCAGGGCGGAGGGAATTTCCGCGGACCGTGAAACATCCAGTTTCAGTTCATCTCGCATTACCTTCAACGCGCTGCCGGAGATGATGAGGTGTATCTTGCCCACCCGCTGGTCCGCTTCAAGCAGTTGGAGCATGCGCCGGGCGAAAATGACGCCACTGGCGCCGGTCACTCCGAGAACCAGGCTTTTGCCGAGGGAAGATTCCGAAACAGGCATCGCAGGGATGTTAACTAGTGTGTTTCGGGAAGTCAAGGAAGTGTGTGCAGAACCTCTTGCGGCCTGATCATTACCCGTGTATAATCGCCAATGAGGATTAACTTTTGAGGCGCTTGACGTACATACTACTGGGTGTGATGTTGCTCCAACTGTCGGGCCTGCGGGAAGTGTGTTTCTCTCCGTCCCGCGCCCGCCACGACTGCTGTCCTGCCCCAAAGGGTCGGTCGCTTCCAGGCCGTTCGACCGTCCCGGATTGCTGTCTGGCAATGGCCTTGACTGTTCAAGGTTCCGTGGCGGAAGTCACCAGCGGTACCGACCACTCCGTAATCATCCAGCCGAGACAAACGAAGCGGGCGACTGCCCCTCTTCTGCCGCGCGTCGTGAGGCGGGCCGAAATCCTGACCACTTCGGGCCTCACCTTGCCTCCTCTTACCCCCCTGCTCCAGACTTGTCTGCTTCTGATCTGATATAACCTGGATTATCTACCCCATTGGTGGTGGCGCTTCCTCGATCCGCGAGGCAAGGGGTAGCTATCCGTCGGCTGATGGATACGGTACTCCAAGGCGGGCTTCGCCCGCCATTCAGAGGAGCGCCGAAGGCGCCATGGAGTGCGGCAGCAAAGCTGCCGCCTTCTTGCCACCTCAAACAATTACATGTGACACGACACTAGCGAGGAGATACGAGCATGCGTCCCTGGGTCATTTTTCTGATATGGTTTTGTGCGCCGCTGCGCCTCTTCTCACAGACTCAAGCGCCGAGCGTCGCGCCGGCCGATCCTAAGGGAGTTGCGCGTCTTACCGCGTTGGTTCAACAAGCCATGGAGCGCAACCCGGAAATTCAAGCCGCCCGGCGCGCCGTTCGGGCCAAGCGCGCGAGAGTTCCGCAGGCCGGCGCCTGGCCTGATCCCAAGCTTTCCGTCAGCTACGGCGGCAATGTCCTTCCGCCGTTTACGGTCATGCCGGGCGACCCTTCGAGCGCCCGCCAGGTCATGGCCGAGCAGGAGATTCCTTATCCCGGCAAGACGCGCCTGCGCACTGAAATCGCCTCGCGCGACGCGGAGGCGGAAGCTTTGGCTTACGAAGTTGTGTGGCGGCGCATCGCGGCGGAGGTGAAGCAGGCTTACTTCGACCTCTGGTTCACCGACCGGAGTGTTTCTACGCTTCGCAAGGACCGCGCGCTTCTGGAAAAGTTCGAGAAAATCGCCGAAATCCGTTACTCCGTGGGCAAAGCAGCGCAACAGGACGTGCTCAAGGCACAGGTGGAACTGACCCGGCTGCTCGAGCGGCAGACCTTGCTCGAGCAGGCGCGGCAGACCTTCCAGGCGCAGCTTAATAGCCTGCGAAACCTCCCCGTGGATGCGCCCATAGACACGCCCGAGGAGCTCGAGATCAGCAACCTCGGGTCAACCCTGGATGAGCTCCAAGCCGCTGCCCAGGCGAATTACCCCGCCCTGAAACAGCAACAGACACTGGTGGCGGAGAATCGCTTCGCAGTTGACCTGGCGAAACGAGAGGTGCGTCCCGACTTCAGCGTCGGTTACACCTACATGCAACGCGACCGCCTGCCGGACATGTATGGCATCACGCTGTCCACTTCGCTGCCGATTTTCCGGCACCGAAAGCAGGCCATGGGCATCGCCGAAGCGGCGGCGAATCTCGAGTCTTCCCGGCAGAGGGAGGCCAATGAGCTGACGATGCTCCGCTATCGCGTCAAACAAGAGTTTTTAGAGGTGCAAGCCGCCGAGCAGCTTCTGAAACTCTACTCGAAAGGGATCGTTCCGCAGTCTTCGCTGGCCCTGGAATCCTCGATTTCGAGCTATGAAACCGGGGCCGTGGATTTCTTGAACGTGCTCGGCAATTTCACGACGCTCCTCGATTATGAACTGAGCGCCAAGCAACATACCGCTAACCACGAGAAGGCTTTGGCGCGGCTGGAGGAGCTTACCGCCCTGAATCTGATTCAGTAAGAGCAGGATTCGGGATTCAGGATTCAGGAGTCAGGAGAAAGGAGCCGGGGCCCCAAAGCTATCGTGTCATTCCGAGCGTAGCGAGGAATCCCGCCCTGGTTTGTGGAGGAAGAAATCAGAGCGAGATTCCTCGCTTTACTCGGAATGACAGGCTAGGGGAGTCAGCATCCCGTGAGGAAGGAAGAGGTGAGTCATGGAAACAAGAAGAGAGACCAAAAGCAGAATTAGGGCATTCCTGGCCGGCGCGGGCCTGGTCAGTTTAATTGTGATCCTGAGTATTGTCTGGCGACCCGCTCGCGAAAAACTGGCCAGTCTTCTGAGGCCGCAACCAAGTCCTTCAGCGAGGCTGGCGCCCACCACGGATGCCACCGGACGGAAGATTCTCTATTACCAAGACCCCATGCATCCCTGGAACAAGTTCGACAAGCCGGGCATCGCGCCGGACTGCGGCATGAAGCTCGTGCCTGTGTACGCCGATGAGCAGCAGACCGGCGCCGCGGGGCCGTTGCCTCCCGGCGCGGTTCAAATCAGCCCCGCTCGTCAGCAACTCATGGGAGTCACAACGGCCGTGGCGGATTATCGCCCGGTCGAGAAGACGGTGCGGACCGTGGGCCAGGTGGCCATTGACGAAACGCGGTTGGCCGACGTGCACGTGAAGGTCACCGGGTGGATCCAGAAAGTCTATGTGGATTACACCTGGCAACCCGTCAACAAGGGAGACCCGCTTTTTACAATTTACAGTCCCGAGCTGGTCGCCACCGAGCAGGAGTATCTGCTAGCGCTTCGAGCCCGCAAGGCATTGGGAACCAGCCCTTACCAGGAAGTTTCGTCGGGAACTGAGTCGCTGCTCGAGGCGGCGCACCGCCGCCTCGCGCTCTGGGATTTGACCGAAGCACAAATCGAGCAATTAGAGGAAACCGGCGCAGCTCAGCACGAGGTCACGATTTATGCGCCCGCCTCCGGCTACGTCATGGAACGCAAGGCCTATCCCAATCAATACGCGACGCCGGACACCCAACTTTACAAGCTGGTGGACCTCAGCCGAGTCTGGGTGCAGGCAGATGTTTATGAATTCGAGATGCCCTCAATCAGTCTGGGCCAGGAAGCAACTATGACCACAGAATCCCTGCCGGGCATAGTCATGAAAGGAAAGCTCGTCTACGTCAACCCCGACGTCAAGGCCGACACGCGAACCGGAACAGTGCGCCTCGAATTCCCAAATCCGAACCTAAAGCTGAAGCCGGGAATGTTTGTGAACGTCGAGCTGCACAAGTCTTTTGGCCGGCAACTGACCGTGCCTGTGGATGCTGTGCTCGACTCGGGCACGCGCCAGGTGGTTTTCGTCGACCTCGGCCAGGGCGTCTTCGCACCGCGTGAAGTCACGGTCGGCGAGCGCATGCCGGATTACGTCGCCATCCTGAGCGGCCTGCGAGCGGGCGAACGCGTGGTCACACGCGCCAACTTCCTGATTGACTCTGAAAGCAACCTCCGCCAATCCATGGAAGGAATGGCGGGCATGCCGGGGATGAAGCCATGATCAACCGCATTATTGAGTTCTGCGCGAAAAACAAGTTTGTGGTGTTCCTGTTTGTGGGCGTGGGCGTCCTGGGGGGGTGGTGGTCGCTTCACAACATCCCACTCGATGCTCTTCCGGACCTTTCCGACACGCAGGTGATCATATATTCGCGCTGGGATCGGAGTCCGGACATCATGGAAGATCAGGTTACCTACCCGATCATCAGCGCCATGCTCGGTGCGCCGAAAGTGAAGGACATCCGCGGCTTTTCCGACTTCGGATACTCGTACGTTTACATCATTTTCGACGAAGGCACGGATATTTACTGGGCGCGCTCGCGCACCCTGGAATATCTTTCCAAGATCACCCCTCGGTTGCCCTCGGGGGTGCAGGTGGAGCTGGGTCCGGACGCTACTTCCATCGGCTGGGTTTTCCAGTACGCGCTGGTAGACACCACCGGCCGGCACAGTACTGAGGCGTTGCGCTCTTTCCAGGATTGGTATCTGCGTTATTACCTGCAAAGCGTGCCGGGTGTGGCGGAAGTGGCGGCGATTGGCGGGCTGGTGCGCCAATACCAGATCCAAGTCGATCCGAATTTGCTCGCCGCCTATCGAATCCCACTCCAGAAAGTCTCCGAGGCAGTGCGTCAAGGCAACAATGACGTGGGCGGACGGCTGGTCGAGTTTTCGAGCCGCGAGTTCATGGTGCGCGGCCGGGGCTACGCGCGTTCGGCGTCTGACCTGAGCCGGATCGTGCTGGGAGCGAATCCCCTCACAGGGACGCCCGTGACGGTCAAGGACATCGGACAGGTCACCTTGGGCCCCGACATCCGGCGCGGGGTCGCGGACCTGGACGGCAAAGGCGACGTGGTGGGTGGCGTGGTCATTATGCGCCACGGGGAGAATGCGCTCAAGGTGATCGAGGGCGTCAATGCGAAGCTGGAGGAGATTCGTCCCTCGCTTCCTGCCGGCGTCAAAGTCGTAACCACTTATGACCGCTCGGAGCTGATCCTGCGGTCCATCGAAACGCTCAAGCACACGCTGCTCGAGGAAATCTCCATTGTCAGTATGGTAATCCTCATCTTCTTGTGGCACATCCCCAGCGCGCTGATTCCGATCCTGACCATCCCCATCACCGTACTGATTTCGTTTATTCCTATGAAGCTGGTGGGCGTCACGTCCAACATCATGTCATTGGGCGGGATCGCCATTGCCATCGGCGCCATGGTGGATGCGGCGGTGGTAGTGGTCGAGCAGACCCACAAGAAGCTGGAAGAGTGGGACGCCCAAGGACGCAAACGCGACTATCACGAAGTGGTTGTAGAAGCGGTGAAGGAAGTCGGGGGAGCGAGCTTTTTCTCTTTGCTGGTGATCGCGGTCTCGTTCATGCCCATCTTCGCCTTGGAGGCGCAGGAGGGCCGGCTCTTCAAGCCCCTGGCCTTCACCAAGAATTTCTCCATGGCGATCGCGGCTGTCCTGGCCATCACCCTCGATCCAGCCATGCGCCTGCTTTTCACGCACGCGAAGCCTTTTGAATTCCGCCCGCGTTTTGTAGCGCGGATAGTCAACGCTGTTTTGGTGGGAAAGATTCACCGCGAGGAGAAGCACCCTATCAGCCACATCTTGATGAAGGTGTATCACCCCGTGGCCGAGCTGGCGCTGCGCTTCCGGTGGGCTGTGGTCCTGGCCGCGGTGGCCATCGTGGTTGTGACGGTGCCGGTCTTCAAGCGCCTGGGATCCGAATTCATGCCGCCCTTGAACGAAGGCACACTGCTCTACATGCCCACCACGTTGCCCGGAATCTCCGTGACCGAAGCACAGCGGCTATTGCAGATTCAAGACCGCGTGCTCAAAAGCTTTCCTGAGGTCGAGCGGGTTTTCGGCAAGGCGGGTCGCGCCGAGACCTCGACGGACGCGGCTCCGTTCTCGATGACGGAGACCACGCTCGTGCTCAAACCGGAAGACCAGTGGCCACCGAAACAACGCTGGTATTCCCCTTGGGCCCCAGAGTGGTTGAAGAGAATCTTGCGCGACACTTGGCCCGAGCACATTAGCCAGGATGAATTGGTTGACGAGATGGACCAGGCGCTCAAAATCCCGGGAACCACCAATGCCTGGACTATGCCCATCCGCAATCGAATCGACATGCTCACCACCGGAATGCGAACGCCGGTGGGGGTGAAAGTTTTCGGCTCCGACCTAAGCAGGATTCAAACCCTCGGGCAGGAAATCGAGCGCCTCCTGGCGCACGTGCCGGGCACGCGCAGCGTGTACGCGGAACGCACCAGCGGCGGCTACTTCCTGGATTTTGACCTGCATCGCGAGCAGCTAGCGCGCTACGGCCTGACCGTCGATGACGTCGAGGGCTACATCATGTCGGCCGTGGGCGGCGAGAACGTGACCACCACCGTCGAAGGGCGGGAGCGCTACGGAGTGAATCTTCGCTATTTCCGTGATTTCCGCAGCAGCGTGGATGCCCTCGAGCGCGTTTTGGTTTCGACACCCTCGGGCGCGCAGATTCCTATGGCCCAGCTCGCGGACATCCGCATGGTTGAAGGGCCGGGAATGATTCGCGACGAGAACGGCATGCTGAGCGGCTACGTGTACGTGGATGTGGCCGGGCGCGACCTGGGCAGCTACGTGGACGAAGCGCGCCGCCTTGTGCACGAGAAGGTAGAATCGCATCTGCCCGCCGGCTACAGCCTGAGCTGGAGCGGCCAGTATGAGTACCTGCAACGTGTGCGGCAACGCCTGGCCCTGGTTGTCCCTATCACGATCTTCATCGTGTTCTTGCTGCTTTATCTCAACACCCGGTCGGTGGTAAAAACCCTGATCGTTTTTCTGGCCGTGCCCTTCTCCGCAGTCGGGGCGATCTGGCTGCTGCATTGGTTGGGCTACAACATGAGCATCGCGGTGTGGGTGGGCCTGATCGCCTTGATGGGAGTGGATGCGGAGACGGGGGTATTCATGCTGCTCTACCTCGATTTGGCTTATCATGAATTCGAGAGGGCGGGGCGGCTCAAAAGCTGGCAAGACCTGAAGGAGGCCATATTGCACGGGGCGGTGAAGCGGGTGCGGCCAAAGGTCATGACCGTGGCGTGCATGTTCATGGGGCTTCTTCCCATCATGTGGTCCACGGGGACGGGCGCAGACGTCATGAAACGTATCGCCACCCCCATGATCGGCGGCATCTTCACCTCGTTCATCATGGAGTTGGTGGTTTACCCGGCCATCTACGCAATCTGGAAATGGAACTTCGAGGTGAAACCCAGCTTGAGATAAAAATGTTGAAGCGTCAGAATCGCAGCCCTCTGAGGGTATGCAAAAGACAATCGCGCCCGTGTCATTCCGAGCGCAGCGAGGAATCTCGCTCTGCCGGTCTAAGTGGGGCATAGTGGAGGCAATCAGAGCGGGATTCCTCGCTGCGCTCGGAATGACACCGGGAAGATGGGGAAGCAACCATGAAACTTAGAGAGGCGCTGGTAACGTTTCTGGCTCTCGCCGCCATCGGTCTGGCAAGCTATCTTGCCTATCGCTATGAGGCGCGGCCCAATCCGAACTTCTGTAACATCTGCAACCGGCCAATGCATCCGGGAATGTCCTTCCTCGTCCAGATGGCAGGCCACACGGAACACGCTTGCTGCCCTCGTTGTGGGATGCACTACGCGCTGAATCATCCCGGCAAAGTTCAGAAGGCCTGGGCCACGGACTTGAATTCCGGAGAGTCAATCCCTGCGGAAACCGCTTACTACGACGAGGGCGGAAACATCAATTACTGCGCGGCACACGGCGAAACTGTGCAGCGGGAGCCCCAGGGTGTTTCGGTGCGCGACTACGACCGCTGCCTCCCCACCTTGGTGGCCTTTAAGACCCGCGCCGAGGCCGAGACTTATCAGCAGGAACACGGCGGCCGCGTGCTGGACTTTGCCCAGGCCGTACAAAGCGTGAAAGAATAAAGCGACGCGCCGCTATGTGAAGTGCTATTTGTTTCTCCCACGGCCCTCGGCTAGGGCCCACCTAGCCCGGCGTCATGAGGCGGGCGGACCAAAGCCGGACCCTCTTCCCCTCGAAGACTATGATCTGTGCGGCGCGAAACGCTTCAAAAGCCGCAGGGCCGTAGAGCAGGGCCCTGCTGTACAGCGATAACCCAACGAAAAGCTGGTTGACCCCTCCACCACTTTTGTCTCGACGGAGACAGCGCGGTTTGCCATACTGGACCCAGGAAAGACACCATGACAGATGAAATCAACCGCTCGGTTGACAAGGCGACATCCGTCCTGAAGGCCGCCGGCGCCAGAGAAGTGTATGTTTCCGGCTCTGGAAGCATGAATCCGCCGAGTGACGACCTGATTGGCGATATTGTGCGCCGCATCGTGGAGACGGTGCAGCCGGAGAAGATCATCCTGTTCGGTAGCCGGGCACGGGGTGACGCCCGACCCAACAGCGATTTCGATGTTCTGGTGATCAAGGAATCCAGCGAGCCAAGCTACCGGCGTGACGCCCCGCTCTTTGTCGCCCTGGCGGATCTGCCCGTGGAAGTGGAGGTTCTAGTCTTTACGCCCGATGAGGTGGCAGAGTGGGCCGAGGTTCCGCAAGCTTTTGTGACCACAGCGACACGCGAGGGAAAGACAGTCTATGAAAGGAAAAGTTGAGGTCGTTCTCGGCTGGTTGCGGAAGGCGCAGAGCGATAGTGTTGCCCTGGATGTAACACTGCGCGCAAAGGCTCTGGACGCGGCCTGTTTCCACGCTCAGCAAGCCGCCGAAAAGTGTCTAAAGGCGTTCTTGACTTACCACGAGGTACCGTTTCCATACACTCACAACCTGGCGAAACTTGTCGAACTGTGCGCGCAGGTCGACACGGATTTTCGGTCTCTCCTTCCCCAAGTCGAACCGCTGACGCCCTACGCGGTGCGGCCCCGTTATGATGCCTCCTTCTGGCCAAGCCAGGAGGCGGCTGAAGAGGCTGGTTCTTCGGCGCGCGCCGTCCTCGAATTTGTTCTACACCGGTTGCCCGACGACGTCAGGAAAGCCGCAGAATAATTGTCACGAACCTTCGGTGACATTTAACCCTGAAGATAAGGGCGAAATGGGGCCGAGCAGTGTCCAAAGGATGCCCGCGCACACCAGGGGCATGAGGCCGAAGCCGATGAACACAGGCAAATAGGAAAAGCGGTCAATCACCAAGCCGGTGAGGAAAGCGAAGACCATGCCGCCGAACCCTGAGCCCATGCTGGCCAGGCCCCAGATCGAGCCCACCACGTTCTTGGGGTACACGTCGGCGGGGTAGGCTAGCATGATTGAACCGCATCCGGTATATCCAAGCATGGCCAGCGAGACGAGGGCGATCGAAGTTCGCGCGTCGCGCGCCAAGACAGCCGGAATGGCGCTGGTCATAAGCGCCGCAAAGAGCGTGACGCCTCCCTTGCGCGCCAGGTTCAGGGAAACCCCCCGCTCCAGCATCCAACCTGAAAGCCAGCCGCCCAGAATGTTTCCCAGGCCCGCCACCAGGAAAGGGATCCAGGCATACTTTCCAATTGCGGCCAGGCTGAAATGGCGGGCGCGCTTGAGATACTCCGGAAACCAGAAAATGTAGAAGTACCACACCGGATCGAGAAAGACCTTGGCGAGGGTGAAGCTCCAAACAAAGCGCGTGCGGAACAGCCTCCAGGGGGAAATCCTGGGCGGCGCCACTTCGCGTTTCACGCCCTCGGGCGTATGGTAGACCAGGAACCAGATCACTAGCCAGAGGTAGCCGACCACTCCCACCCAGACAAAAGCCTGCCGCCAGCCGTAGCGGAGCAAGAGCCAGACCACCAGGGGCGGGGCCAGAATGGCGCCGGCAGCGGAACCGCTGTTAAAGATTCCGGAAGCGAGCGCGCGCTCCTCGACCGGGAACCATTCCGCCACCACTTTGACGCAAGCGGGCCAGTTGCCGGCCTCGCCGGCGCCGAGCAGGAACTGGAAAGCGCCCAGGGAGCGTGGGCCGCGGGCCAGGGCATTGAGGACGCTGGCGGCGGACCAGCAGGCCATGGTCAAGGCAAAGCCCAGGCGGGTTCCGAGGCGGTCGAGGAGGGGGCCGGAAATACCATTGGCGATGGTGTAGGCGAGCATGAAAGCGGCGACCACGCGCGCGTAAGCCGCGTGGCTCATGCTGAACTGGTCAATGAGCACGGGCGCGGCCACCGAAAGGGTCTGCCGGTCGAGATAATTGATGGCCGTGGCGAAGAAGGCCAGCGTGATCATCAACCATCGCCAAGAGGGCTTCGAGGATCTCATGAGCCAAGGTCCACACGAATCACTTCATAGACCTGCACCTGGGGAACGGTGACCTCGACCCAGCCATCGCGGGCGCTCCAATCAGGCTTCGCTCCGCTCCACATCAGCGCCACGGACTTCACGCTGCGGCCCTCGGGAAGCCGCAGCCGCGCGCGCACGTTCGTGACCGGCAGGTACTCTTCCTGCACCAGAAGCTTCTTCCAGATGTTGCCGGTGTTGGCGAGCAGGTGCAGAAGCAAGGCGTCCTGGGAGGACGCAAACTGGGGCATCAGGCCAGGACGGAACTCCAGCTCATAGGTTCGCGTCGAGGCGAGAATCGGATCGAGCAACGAGTGGAAATAGGCCCGCAGGGAAGCGTTCAAAGTCTCCTCGTAAACGGCCTCGAGGCCTGAGCCAATGTAAACCACTTGCCCTCTTCCATGCCGCCGGGTGACCACGGCAGGGCCTAAGGTGCGGCGATGGCCGCGGTCTAGCGTCTCCGCGATGACCTGCGCTCCAGGGGCCGCTTCAAACAACATCACCTGGGAATCCTGGGGAACCAACTTGCCGGAGGAGAGAACGCGCAGGTAGAGATCGGGGATCTCGAGGGGTTCAGGCGACTTCAAGCTGGCCCCAAATAACTCGGAGAGCCCGTAATTGCCGCGCGGCCTTCCGAACTCATCCGTAATCGAGGTCAGGTGAGTGGCCAGCAGCGTTCCGCCTCCCTCGACGTAGCTTGTCAGCATCGAGCACTGCGCCGCGCTCAGACACGGAGCGTTCGGCACATACACCAGCTTGTATTTGGCCAGACGCTCCGCTGTCATTTGGTAATCCAGAAACGGTTGGGCGTCGTAGCCGATGTCCTTCAGGAGTTGCCCAGCCCCATAGCAATAATTCCTGTAAGCTTGTCGAACGAAAGACGCGCTCTGGTACCACTGGATGGTTTGCGTTCCCGTCAGGATGCCGGCCTGCGGCTGGGGACTGACAGAGCGCAGCAGTTTGTCGTTCTCCTGCACGAAATCAAAAACTGTTTTGAGACCGCGCAGCGCGGGCTCATCCAGAATGTCCTGCGGCTGATAGAAGAGACGATTGAGGCCCCAGTAACAGTAGCCCGCGCCCGCCGCTGTCGCCACCGCCGCATCGAGCTCGAGCCTGGCGCCCTCGACGGGAGAGCTATACCAGCCGCGCACGGACTTGTCCTTGAGGTGCTCGGAATTGTATTCGGTGTGCGAGCTGATATAAGTCCAAATCACTTTGCCGGTCGATTGGCCCAGGCGCAGGTTGAAGAGCTTCTGCTCGGGGGTGTCCCCCGCCTCGAACATAAAGCCGTCAACGTAGCGAAAGGCGCGCGCTCGCCAATCGCTGCCCAGCAGCCCGGTGTCGTTGTACACAATGGGCACCGGGCGCGCCTGGCGCACCATGTCGCAAATTTCGTGCATGAAAGCGAGCACCACATCTTCCGCCAGCCATTGCTCGTACTCGATCAGGTCTTCGAGGGTGGTGGCGCTGTTTTGCAGGGGAATGCTCTTTCCTCGCGCCTTCTGATACGCCGCCTGGCAGTACTTGCAATGGCAGAAGCGCATTCTCTGGTCCATGCCCTGGTAAGGCCTGTCGAAGTACATCAGATCGACGGGGTATTTGGTGACCACTTCTCGCACTCGCTCCCGAATCTCGGCGCGCAGGGGGCTGTTCAGGCATCCTTCGTAAAAGCGGGTCCAGCCCATGTGACGGGTGATGAAGGGCCGGCCCTCGGCGTCGTAGCGCATCCAATCCCCATACGCGGGGTTGTTCGACTGCACGTCCATGAAGGGATGGTTGAGCGGATTGTAGGCCACCACTTTCAGCCCGGCGTCGTGAAACAGATTCACCGTCTCGAGGAAGGGGTCGCGCCCGCCGAGCTCGGGATGGTGGGGAAACCTGGTCTTGGTGGGGAAAAAAGCCACGTAAGAATAGGTGGGGTAACGAAAGGCGTCGCAATTCAGCCGGCGGGCAAGCGCCAGCGCCTTTTTCGTTTCGTAGTCGAGGGAAGGATAAAAGGGCGGGGCATACCCTTCCGCAATCATCAGCCGCACGGAGCGAATCCACTCGAAAGCCGGCGGCACGCCTGCCGCCCCTCCATGTATGGCGCGGGCAACTGCCTTTTTTGCAGCAAACCCGCCCAGCGCCGTCGTCGCCGCCATCGCGCCCGCCCGTTGCAACAATTGACGCCGGCTGACCTTTTCGTGGCTCATAGCCTATCGACCCCTTCGCAGATGTTAACAGCACTGCTTCTCTGTTCCCTGTTCCCTAATCCCTATTCCCTACTTCCCATTTCTCCGACGCGCGAACATTATACCGGGTCGTTGCCTACCTCCTGCCAAAAAGAAGCCGTGAGAAAATGGGATGCGTGATCTGTAGCGGCGCTCTGTGAGCGCCGACGTACTTGAAAACGCAACGCCGGCGGTCAGAGACCCAAACTGTCCAAATTGGAGATCCAATCGAGTGCTCAATGCGGCTCTGCCGCCCCGATTTGCGGAAAGCCTTTGGCTTTCCGGCCAATGTCACAGCCCCGGTCCTCCTCCGAGCAGGCTGGAAGGCTGAGCCTTCCAGCCTGCTCAGAGGAGGTTCTTCAGGACGCACGCCCTACGGGAAGGCAGAGCCTTCCCGCATCCGTCAGCTGACGGACGGCGAAGCCGCAGGTGGCGGATACATTGTCCTATATCTATGCGCCCAACTTTTGGCATCGCCAACGGGACACCTTAGGAGGCGGCGACGTGGGAAAGCTGTGTCGCCGCCGCCCTCGCCCAAACCAGGAAGGCCGTCCTGGTCACGAGTGACAAGGACTTTGACTGCGTCGGCAGGATTCTCAAAATCCTCTGGATCTGACGACACTTAAGAAGTAGGCCGTATGCCTTCGCAAGGCTTCGCCAATAGGGACGGCCCCCTATCCGCGCCTGCTAAGCTTTTTGTTTAACAGGCAATCTGCAACGTGAACTCCTTCCAGTTCGCAAGGTCAACCAGCACGCCCGGGCGGTCCGAAGTAACAGAACAACCCTGCGCACCCCTGCTCTGCCGGCGCTGCCTTTGGGCTCACGATTATCCCGCTTGCAGAGCGGCGTATATCATAATGCGATGTACTTAGCCCCGCTGGCGCGGTAATTCCTCCGCCTCCCTCGCATTCTGACAACAAAATCTTCCCTCCAAGCATCGAAATAAATGGACACGAACTGGCGATGAACCAGGGCGCGCCGCCGGGGGTGAGCCAATGGTTCCAATTTCCTTGCGTTGCCTACTTCCCAACATTTACATCAGCCCGGCGTTCCTGGGGGGCTTCATTGCCGCCGCAATCTGGAAGGCAGAGGCCAAGGTTGTGGCCCACCGCATGGGTTAGGCGGTGGAGGGGTGTGCGAGCTGGAGGCTGCTCGCGGCTTGGCGGCTGTGAGCAGCTCGTCTTCTGCACTAACGGTGAGTGATCGCGTGTACATCGTTCTCACTTACGCTACCTACGTGGTCCTGGTGGTTATCGTCTCGACCCTGCTGTTCGTCCTTGGTGTGGCCGTGGTGGTCGTTCAGGAAGCCCTCAGAGTGATGGGCAGAACGTTGCGCGGGATGATCCCACGGCAAAAACCCGGAGTTGAAAGGCGCCCGGGCATTTTCGGCGCACCGATCGCTGCGCCCGCGCGGCGGTCGTATGCTTCCACCGCAAGGTCGTAGCCGGCGTCGAGCCTCCTTTGGACCGACTGAGTCGCCGGATTACTAGTTCCTTGTCAGTTGCTGGCTCTCGGGCGGCTTCAGATGCTTTGGCGGAGCGAGATTATTCTCTGAGCCGGCTTAGTCTCAGCAAGTGGGCTGGCAATTTGAAGCACGGAGGAAGCTCATGAAGGCGACAAGAAGAGCGAGCGTGTTGCCCCTTTTGGCGGTCACGGTTTTCGTGGCGGCGAGCGCCGGTGCTGTGCTCGCTTATGCCAGGGGAAAAGAGGCTTCCGTAAGCTCCGACGATCCTACCTACCGGTTGTTTCATTTGCTCGACAATTCCTATGGCGGCAAGCTTGCTAACTTTTGCCTGGTCGCGGACACCTACGCGGATCCCAGCCAGACGGGCGTGATGCTACAGCACGTGCTGCAAGTGGATTACGACAAGAGCCTCTTCTTCGGGCGATTCCGAATCTACGTGCGAGGCGTCTCGCAATTGACCCCCGCACAATTGAAGGAGTACACGCCCGAGCAGCCCTATGGTTTTGGCTCGGACCTCGCGAAATTTGAGAAGATCGCTCCCGGACCCTTCGGCATGCCAGGTGACGTCTACTTTCGCGCTACCGCCGACGGCCCGCTGGCCCCTGCTCCGATTACCGAAGAAGCGAAGAAGGAATACGAATTCTTCCTTACCCGCTATATCCAGCCGGCACTGGAGAAGAAGTAATTCCTAGACGATACCTGGCCTCCCGGCCGGGAATCAGGCGTTAGCCGGAGTCCGCAATCCCTCGTCCCTCTGGGAGGATGCTCCATCGAGCCTATCGGGGCACGCTGCCAACAAATTGGGAACTCAACCCAGTGCTCAGTGCGGCTCTGCCACCCTGATTTGCGGAAAGCCTTTCAACGTGTGAAAAAAGGCCCGTCGGGGCACGCCATGGCGTGCCCCTACCAAGTTTCTCGACGCGTTAAATCAGCCGAGACGGCGCGCTGTCCAATCTCCAATGCTTTTGAGTTGAGGTGATCGCATTCTGCCTTCCGGAATACTCCTGGACGTGGGGCCGGCGCTTCCGGCTCCTAATCCCCGGTGCCCGCCACTAGTAGCAGCTTTCTGGTGACCTCCCTACGATCTGACAAGCCGCGGACCTCAGCGGGGGACGTCTGTGCTGCCCTGTCTCAAGGTCGTGGCCTGGAAGTTTTGGTCCGGAAACTACGAGGTGGGATATAATCCGCCGGAATCTGCAAGCGTACTCAGGCATGGGGCGCGGGAAGGAAGCGTGCTGAATCTCGAGCGGAGGACAAGTACATGGCTCGTCCCTACCATGCCAGGCGCAGGAGAAGCAACCATGAGTGAATCAACCAGGCGCACATTTCTACGAAACATCAGCTTAGGGGTGGGAGCGGCCAGCACGGCAGGCGCCGCATCGCGCTGGATCGCGGCGCGGGGCCTGGGCGCAATCGAGCCGGGGGTTAGGAACTCCACTCCCGAGGTTGAGAAGAGCCGCAGACCTGAGGAACGCAGGTCCGTGCTACCCGCTATGGATTTTCGCTACTCGCCGCTTTCCTGGCAGACGGCCTACTGTTTTCCCGACGATCACCGCAAGAGCCTGCTCGGCGAGCATGGCGAGTTGCGCTACGGTCATCCCGGGCAAGGCGTCGGCATCGCGTATTTTCCCGAAGTCGTGGAATTCTCACTCCTCGGCATGGAAGCAAACGAGGAGCGCGGGCAGCAGCTTGAAGCCCCAGGTGTGCCGATCATCCACACGCGCATTGACCGTCCCGAAGCCTTCCTCGAGCTCACTACTTTTGCGACCCAGCGCGCCGGCGAGGGCCGCGTGGATAACGTGATTCTGGAAGTCCAGCCACGCACCTTTCACGCCCGGCACGCAGTTCCGATGTTGGTTGTGAAGACGAAACGAGAGATCAAGCTGCAAGAATCCGCCGGCATCACGCTATTGCGCCTCGATAGCGAGGCGGGGCCGCCCTTCCTGCTGGCGGATGCGCCACTCTCGCTCCACGAAGATGCAGCCGTCTTTCGGTCGTATCTGCTCAAAGCGGGCATCGCTGCGGAGGGCAGGCCCTACCACTGCTTCATTCGATTTCCCCAGGAGGGCCAGGAAATCGAAAAACTGAAAGAGGGACTCGAGACTCCGGACCGTCTGCTGGCGGAGGCGCGCGAGTACTGGCAGAACTGGAAGCCCTTTGAAGGGAAAGTTCACTGGCAGCTTCCGGGCCGGCATGGCGAGTTCCTCGTCGCCTGCGCGCGCAACCTCCAGCAGGCTCGCGAGGAAAAAGGTGGAAGGATTACGTTTCAGGTGGGCCCCACGGTTTACCGCGGCCTCTGGGTGGTGGATGGAAACTTCATCCTGGAGGCCGCCCGTTACCTTGGTTACGACAAAGAGGCCCAGGAGGGACTGGAAGCAACCTGGAGGTATCAGGAAGCAGATGGGGGCGTGTTCGCGGGCGGAGGACGCGAGCATTGGAAGGATACGGGCATCGCCATGTTCACGCTCGCACGCCAAGCCGAACTCAGCCAAGACTGGAGCTACTTCCGGGAGATGCAACCCAATGTTGTGCGGGCGGTGAAGTTCCTCTTAAGCCTGCGTGATAAAGCCCGGAGTGATGGAAGCGTGAACGGGCGCTACGGTCTCCTGGCTCCAGGTTTTGGCGACGGCGGCTTAGGCGGCCTCCGTTCCGAGTTCACCAACACCTTGTGGGTACTGGCGGGCTTGAAGGCCGTCACCGAAGCGACGGACCGGCTCGGCCTTCCTGACCCTGGCGGGGCCAAGCAGTTCTATAACGAGTTGCGAGCGGCGTTCTTTGCCGCGGCTCGCCAGGAGATGCGTCGCCATGCCGAAGGGTTCGACTACCTGCCCATGCTGGTGAAGGCAGACCCCCAGTGGGTCATTGCGGATGAGTGGGATCGGCCGCGGCCACAAACTGCGCAATGGGCTCTCTCCCATGCTATTTATCCCGGGCTGGTGTTCGAAAAAGATGATCCGGTCGTGAAGGGGCATATCCAGTTGATGCAATCTTGCACCCAGGAAGATATTCCCGCGGAAACCGGCTGGCTTCCGCACGGCGGAGTTTGGAATTACAACGCCGGCTTCGTGGCTCATGTCTACCTCTGGGCGGGAGTGCCTGATTGGGCGCGGTTGACTTTTACGGGCTTTCTGAATCATGCCACGCCGCTTTATTGCTGGCGGGAGGAACAACCTCTCCGAGGTAGCCTGACTGCGGATTACGTCGGCGACATGCCTCACAATTGGGCCAGCGCGGAATGCATTCTCTACCTGCGTCACATGCTGGCGCTGGAAGATGGCCAAGCGCTGCGCTTGTTGGCGGGAGTCGGCGACTTTGAGTTAGCCGACGGCGAGCCCCTGAGCCTTGCACAGTCTCCCACGCGCTTCGGATGCATTGACATGGACCTCGAGCCACTCGACCGCCATCAAGGCTGGCGCTTGAAGTTCCAGCGAGCCTCCGGGCCCACCCCTTCGATTGTCCAGTTGCCGGTGATACTGGGCTCCCGCTTCCGCTTCGCCGGAATCCATGGCGCTCAAGCCCGCTTGCAGGGGAACACCGTGTTCGTGACACCCAGCGCGGCCGCCTGGGAAGCGACGTGGAAGGACTGAAGTCACCTTTCAGCCGTCAGCCCTCAGCTCTCAGCAATCGGCTTTCAGGGAAGGCTTAGGTACTTTCCGGTGCAAAAATGACCGATAACCACCAATGTTTTCACACTGAACAAAGCCCAGATTGTGTCCGAACGCTTCATTTTGAGCTTGACACGAACC